>WNGM01001140.1_pt1 | contig 23806 bp, 24 predicted proteins | sample 5400571 | NCBI WGS metagenome assembly WNGM01 (sample SAMN13153378, study PRJNA577476) | soil metagenome | isolation source: 100 cm soil or saprolite under Garry oak tree replicate 2 | place: USA:California | collected 2016-06-15 | reverse complement strand
TGAACGCAAAAATGAAAGCCAAAGCTCCGATCGAGGCGACCAGCGCCTGCGCGACATGCGTCCAGGTGCTGATCAGGTCCTGGATCGGCGTGATGTCCGGCCCGGCGACTAGAAACGGCATGCGTACCTCCTGCGAGCGTTTCCTCGCAGGTTAGGCGGCGGATTTTCCGGCGGGAATGCTGCCTGTTAACGCTTTAGCCGCCGGCCAAGGGCCTGCCCTGGCCCGACTGGAGCGATCGTGAAATTGCCGACGGTCCGTTCGCTGCGCTGAGGCGTACGGTGCGCGTGGCCTAACCTAGAACGCGTGCCCGGGCGCAAGCTCGTCGAGTACGAGGCCAAGAGGGATTTCAAGCGCACGCCCGAACCGGGTGCGAAGGTTGCCCGGGCCGAGCGGAAAGCGCTGCGCTTTGTCGTCCAGGAGCATCACGCACGTCGCCTGCACTGGGACCTGCGGCTGGAGAAGGACGGGGTAGGTGTGTCGTGGGCAGTGCCGAAGGGCATTCCACCCGACCCGAAAAAGAACCACCTGGCCGTGCACGTGGAAGACCACCCGCTCGAGTACTTCAAGTTCGCGGGTGAGATCCCAAAGGGCGAGTACGGGGGCGGGACGGTCACCATCTGGGACGCGGGCACTTACGAGACAGTCAAATGGACTGACCGCGAGGTCATGGTCGAATTCCATGGCGAGCGGCTGAAAGGCAGATACGTCCTTTTTCAGACGCGCGGCAACGACTGGATGATCCACCGGATGGATCCGCCGCAGGATCCGGATCGCAAGCCGATCCCGCAGAGTATCGAGCCGATGATGGCCAGCGTTGCGACCCGCCTTCCCTCCCCCGACGACGGCTGGGGCTTCGAGTTCAAGTGGGACGGCATTCGCGGGGTTGCGTACGTCGATGGAGGGCGCGTGCGGTTGATGAGCCGGTCCGGTGAGGAGATCACGCCTCGCTATCCCGAGGTGCATGCGATGGGCCGCGCGCTGGGATCTCGCGAGGTCATCCTGGACGGCGAGATCGTGGCGCTCGACGAGAAAGGCCGGCCGAGCTTCGAGCAGATCCAGCAGCGCATGGGACTGACGTCGGAGTCGGAGATCCGCCGGAAGATGAATGTGGTCCCGGTGGTCTACATGATCTTCGACCTGCTCTGGCATGAAGGCAGAAGCCTGCTCGAGCAGCCGTATGCGGAGCGCCGGCGGCTGCTCGCACAGCTGAAGCTGAGCGGACAGTCGTGGCAGACGCCGCCATACGAGAAAGGCGCCGGCAAGGCGATGCTCGACGCGAGCGCGAAGGCCGGCCTCGAGGGAGTGATGGCCAAAAGGCTCGATTCGCGGTACGAGCCCGGCCGGCGCAGCGGCGTGTGGCTCAAGGTCAAGAACCACAACCGCCAGGAGCTCGTGATCGGCGGCTGGCTGGATGGCGAAGGCAAGCGCCGCGGCTACCCGGGCGCCCTGCTGGTCGGGTACTACGACAAAGACAAATTCGTCTACGCGGGCAAGGTAGGCACCGGGTTCTCGGACGCGACCCTTGACAAGCTGAACCAGCTGCTGAAGCCGCTCGCCATGGACAAGAGCCCGTTCGAGGTCGGCTCTCCCGCGCGCGCCGCGCATTTCGTGAAGCCGAAGGTGGTGGCCGAGTTCGAGTTCGTCGAATGGACTCGTGGCGGCCAGCTTCGCGCGCCGTCGTTCAAGGGATTCCGAATCGACAAGAAGGCCAGCGAGGTGGTGCGAGAAGGTGGCTAAGGAGACGTCGGTCGAGGTTCAGATCGAGAGCCGGAAGCTGAAGCTGACAAACCTCGAGAAGGTCCTGTATCCAGAGGTCGGGTTCACCAAGGCGCAGGTCATCGACTACTACACACGCATCGCGCCGGCGATCCTCCCCCACACTCGCGACCATCCACTGACGCTCAAGCGATACCCGAATGGCGTCGACGCGGAGTTCTTCTACGAGAAGAACTGTCCGAAGCACCGGCCGCCTTGGGTGGAGACCGCGACCGTGTGGAGCGGCGGCAACAACCGCGACATGTACTACTGCATGGCTCAGGACGTGCCGACCCTGGTGTGGCTCGCGCAGATCGCGACGCTCGAGTTCCACACTTCGCTGTCCAGGGCCCAGAACCTTCCGCAGCCGCGCACCCTGGTGTTCGACCTCGACCCGGGGCCGCCGGCGACGATCGTCGAGTGCTGCCGCATCGGCCTGATGCTTCGCGACGTTTTCCTCGAGCATGGGCTGGAGAGCTGTGCGAAGACCTCCGGTTCCAAGGGCCTGCAGCTGTACGTGCCGCTCAACACCGCGGTCGACTACAACCAGACCAAGGTCGTCTCCAAAGGCTTGGCCCAGCTCTTCGAGGAGCGCCACCCGGACCTCGTGGTGCACAAGCAGCTGAAGGAGCTGCGCAAGGGCCGGGTGCTCATCGACTGGAGCCAGAACGACCAGTACAAGACGACGGTCAACGTCTACTCGCTGCGCGCGCGCGCGCGACCGACCGTGTCAACGCCGGTCACGTGGGCGGAGGTCGAGAAGTGCCTGAAGTCCGGCGACCCTTCGACGCTAGTGTTCGACGCCGAGCAGGTGCTGGCGCGGGTCGCGAAGCTTGGTGACCTGTTCGAACCCGTGGTGAAAAAGAAGCAGAAGCTGGCTCGCTCGCTGATGCAGCTGACGGGCGGTGCGCCGGCCGTGGAAAAGATGGCCAACCGGCGACGCAGCATGGGCGGTGGCCGGTATCCGCCGCAGAAGGGCCGGACCGGCCGCATGGAACGCATGGAAAAGGGTTTGGAGTAGCCCGACAGCTGGCAGGCCGACCACGCGTCATCATCGCCGGCGCCGGTTTCGCGGGGATCACCTGCGCCCGCGCACTCAAGCGCGTCGACGTCGACGTGCTGCTGATCGACCGTAACAACTACCACCTGTTCACGCCGCTGCTGTACCAGGTCGCCTCGGCGCTACTCGACCCGGGCGAGATCGCGCGGCCTGTGCGGGAGCTGGTGAGGCCGCTGCGCAACGTGGAGTTCCGGCAGGCGGAGATCACGGGCGCCGACCTGCAGCGCCGGCTGCTGCTCACCGACCACGGCCCAATCCCATACGACTTTCTAGTGCTGGCCACCGGGGCACAAACGGACTTCTTCGGGAACGAGTCGGTGGCGCGCAGCGCGTTCGGGCTCAAAGGCCTGGACGAAGGATTGACGCTGCGCAACCGTGTGCTGTCGCGCTTTGAGGCTTCGCGCTGGGCGAAGACGCCCGAAGAGCGGCGATCGCTGCTCGCGTTCGCGATCGTTGGCGGGGGACCGACCGGGGTGGAGCTTGCAGGTGCGTATGCCGAGCTGATCCGTCTCGTGCTTCGCAAGGATTTCAGGGATCTGGACCTGAGCGAGGTCCGTGTGGTGCTGCTGGAAGCGGCGGACACGCTGCTCGCACCATTCCAGCCACAGCTGCGCGCCGCGGCCAAGCGGTCGCTCGAGAGCAAGGGCGTGGAGGTGAAGCTCGGAGCGCGGGTGGCCGACATCAATAAGGACGTGGTCCGGCTCGCCGGCGGCGGAGAAATTCAGGCGAGCACGGTGATCTGGACGGCGGGGGTGCGCGCGTCGGAGGTGGGCGCGGCTCTTGGCGTCGAGGTCGGCAAGCAGTGGCGCGTCAAGGTGGCGCCGACGCTGCAGGTGCCTGGGCATCCTTCGGCCTTCGTCATCGGGGACCTCGCCGCTGCCACCGATGGGGAGACGCTGCTGCCAATGCTGATTCCGGTCGCGATGCAGGAGGCTAAGCAGGTGGCGCGGACGATCGCCGAAATGGTCCATAACGGCGGCGCGACACCGTTTCGTTATCGCGATCCCGGGATCATGGCGACCATCGGCCGCAACTCGGGCGTGGCGCAGCTGGGGCCGGTGCATCTGTCCGGGTTCCTCGGCTGGTGCATGTGGCTGGTGGTGCACCTGGTGAACGTGGTCAGCTTCCGAGCCCGCATCCTCGTGCTCATCAACTGGGCCTGGGACTACCTCTTCTATGACCGGCCGGTGCGATTGATCGTGGCGGCGCGGGAGGAGCGGCGGAGTTAGTCGCCGCGGACCGATACTTGTCCGGCGAATGATTCTGCGTTACCGGGGTGCGTCGCTCGTCGCCGTGGTCGCGCTGCTGACGGGATGCGGAGGCCTGCAGCCGGAGGATCCTGGCCTCGCGCTGAAGCAGGGCGCCTCCGCCATCGCCAGCTTGAAGACCGTGACCGCCACGCTGAAGGTGACCAAGGGCACGATCTCGTTCCAGGGATTCGCGCTCGTTTCAGCGACCGCGGCCATCCGGCTGCCTGACGTCAGCGACACCGTGTACCTGGTGCGCGAGCAGGACCTGCAGATCGGCCTCGAGGTGGTGATCATCGAGGGCCACGTTTTCCTGAAGCCGCCGTTGCTGCGGTTCGAGCCGCTGACCGCTGAGCAGGCGACGGACATTCCCGACCTCGCGCGGCTGTTCGACACCCAGACCGGTCTGCCGGCGGTTATTCCGCAGGGCCGGAATCCGAAGTACCTCGGTGCCGAAACCATCGACAACGTCGACTCGCATCGGGTCGAGGCGACCTACACCGGCGAGCAGGTGAAGGGCATGCTGGCCCAGCTGTCGGCGCAGGGCGATGTCGACGCGGTGATCTGGGTCGGCGGGTCGGACCACTACATCCGCAAGGCGGTCCTCACGGGGAAGTTCGGAGACAACGGCGGTGACGCGACCGTCGAGGTCGACCTGAAAGGTTTCAACGGGTCGGTGACCATCGCGTCTCCCGGCCGCACGGCGTAGTCGTGCCCAGCGCCCTTAACAGGCTGGGTTGTGCTCCCTCGTCCGCCGTCCTACGGTCGAGGCGGCACGGTGAGAATGGGCTTTGGGGGAGGGAAAGCCCACCGGGAGAGGGAGGGCCCAGCCAGGGGGCTGCTTATTGCTCGGCGGCGCCCCGTTGATGAGCGTTTCGGGGCCCTCCTCGCAAGCATCGTCTGCATCGGCCCCGGGAAGCAGCAACCGCGCGCTGCTGCTCGGGCTTGCCGGCGCGGGGCTCTTCATCGCCGCGATGGACGCCTACGTCGTGGTCACCCTGCTGCCGGCGATGATCGCGGACGTCGGCCTGACCGTCGACCGTATCGAGCAAGCGACGCCGCTCGTGACCGGCTTCCTCGGCGGGTACGTCGTCGCGATGCCGCTGCTGGGCGCCTACTCCGATTTCCGCGGGCGCGCTCCGGTCTACGTTGCGTGCCTGGCTGCATTCACTGTCGGATCCGTGATCACTGCGACCGCCGGACTGTGGACCTTTGCCGGGTTGCCCTGGTTGATTGTGGGCCGCGTCCTGCAGGGACTCGGGGGAGGCGGCCTGGTGCCGCTGACCCTTGCGATCGCCGCCGACCTCTATCGCGATAGCCGTAGGACCGTCGCGCTCGGATCGGTCGCCGGCTTGCAGGAGGCCGGCAGCGTCTTCGGACCGCTTTACGGCGCGACCCTCGCCGCCGCGGCAGCGTCCGCAGGTGGATGGCGATTTGTTTTCTGGTGCAACGTGCCCCTTGCGGCTGTTTGCGGAACGGGTCTCTATCTGCTGCATCGCAAGCTCGAGCCACGCACAACAACTGCTTCGCTGCGAGGCAGCATCGATTGGATCAGCGCCGCGCTGCTCGGTGCCGGACTCGGTTTGCTCGTGTTCGCGCTCTACCCTGACGATCCAGCGAATCGCGCGACAGGCAGCCTCTTCATCCCCGCGGGACTTGCGAGCATCGTCGTTCTCGGCGCTTACGCGTGGCGCCAGTTAAGACAGATCGAGCCCCTCATCCCGCGTCCGTTGCTGCGGAGCCGGCAGTTCATCGGCTCGAGCATCGCCAACCTCCTGATCGGCGGCGCGCTGATGGTGGCCCTCGTGGATGTGCCCCTGCTGGGCAGGCTCGTCTTCAGCCTCAACCAGCTGGACTCCGGGCTGCTGCTGACTCGATTTCTGGTCGGCGTACCTGTCGGCGCAGTCCTCGGTGGGCTCATGGCAAGACGGGTGGGCGGCTGGCAGACGGCGATGCTCGGAATCGCCATCGCAGCAATCGCCTTTGTGCAGATGTCCACCTGGCAGACCACCGAGCTCGACCTGAAGCTGGGCCCGTTGCGCCAGGCCGATCTTGCGCTCGCGGCGTGCGGGCTGGGCTTCGGCATCGTGATCGCCCCACTCGCGGCCGCGGTCCTCGACCTGACGCGCGCCGAAAATCACGGCCTCGCCTCGAGCCTGGTCGTGCTGGCTCGAACACTCGGCATGTTGATCGGCCTCTCGACGCTCACCGCCTTTGGGCTGCATCGGTTCCACCAGATACTCGGCACGCCCCAGCTCAACGATCCGACGGTCAAGGAAAGGGTCGACCACCTGGCCAGGCTCGTGGCCGCGGCGTTTTTGCAGGAATACCGCGAGATATTTGGCATCGCCGCTGCGCTCTGCGTGCTGGCAGGCCTGGTGATCTTCATCACGCTCGGCCCGCCGACCTATCGCTTCTCGGCCACCGCCAGCAGGTAGGAATGGTGGTAGCGAAACGCGTCGTCAGGGTCGCCGAGGCTGTCCATCGCCAGCTCGACATCGTCCTCCAGCTCGGCTCGGTAGCGCGGGCCGAGTGACTTGATCAAGGTGTAAGGAAGGGGACCGGCGCCGGCCATCAGCTCGGTCCATTCACGCGCGTTCCGCGTCCGCCCTCCGGTCACCATCTCGGTCATGGTCGTGACCTCGAAGCCGGCCTCGCGCAGCAGGTCGGGGAGAACAGAGGGCTCTCCAAAGCGCGCCCGCTCGGAGCTGAACCTGGGCAGGCTCAGGTAGTGGCGCCTGGCAAGCGGGGCCAGCCCCTGGAAGAAGAGATTCTGCGCGGGAGTGCTGAGGCTGCGGCGCAGACATGAGACAGCGAGCCGGCCGCCCTTGTGGAGCACGCGATTGGCTTCGTCGAGGGCGGTGAACGGGTCCGCCAGGTAGGCGAGCGCCTCCCCCATGGTGACCAGGTGGAACGTTGCCGGCTTGAACACCAGGTGCTCGGCCGCCATGCCGAGAAACTGGATGTTGGTGCTCTTGCGCGAGCGCGCGATGGACAGCATTCGGTCCGAAAGGTCGATCCCTATGACTGTTCCGGGCTTGACCTTGGCCGCCACCTCGTGGGCGACCAGGCCGGTGCCGGTGCCCACGTCCAGGGCGTGCTCGCCCTTTTTCGGCTTTGCGATCTCGACAAGGCGGGCAGCGACCCGGCCGTGCTGACCCTGGGCCCAGCCGTCGTAACCAGGGGCGACCTGATCGAAGAAGTCGACCAGGTGGTCGACCATCTCGTCGGTGGCGTCCGGGTCCATCAGGGCCGTGGGTAATCCTCCGCGAGGACCATCAAGGGCCCCGTAATCACACCTTTCACTGTTTTCTCAGACCCGCGGGGCACCCTGATAGGATGCTAGCTCGTCGCTCAATCGGGACCGCTAATTAACCGGTTTATGGCGCAAGACGGTACACCGCGTGAGTTGAGTGATGGCAAGCCCGACCGAACAACTGGAGGAACCCAACATGGCCCAAGCCGAAAAGACCACTAGCCATTCCGCTGGGACGGCCCAGAACGGCGGCACCAACGTCGTCACCCTCGGGGCCCAGGACTCGCTGCACGGACGCCTGGAGATCCACGGCGATCTGCGCATCCATGGCACCGTCGAGGGCGAGCTGAAGGTAAGCGGCGACGTCGCCGTCGAGTCGACCGCCAACGTTTCGGCCACGATCGAGGGCGGGAACGTGTCCGTGCGAGGCCAGGTCAACGGCAACGTCAGCGCCAGGCGCCGCCTGACCCTGGGCGGGTCCGGCAGGCTCAACGGTGACGTACGCGTGGGCAGGCTGACCGTCGAGGACGGCGCGACGCTCAACGGCAACGTCGCCATGACCAGCGAGAAATAACGGAGCTAGCACCCCCTCCTAGCCTCCCCACGCGGTGGGGAGGGACTGGGAGGCGGCTCCTGACTCGGCGCGTTCGATAGACGGCAGCACCACTGTCTCGATGTAGCGCCGCATCGAGTCCATCGCCGAGCGGACGATCCGCCACTCGAGCTCCTCGAACTGCGCCTGCGCTGCGTTCAGCGCCTCAAGGCGCGTGCGCCAGAACGCCGGATCGACGTTGAGTCCGGGCAGCAAGGGCACGGCAGACGGCTGCGGCGGAGCCAGCGCATCCGGCGGAACGGGCGCCGCGGTGCCGGCCGGCTCGCTGGACGATGGCAAAAGCAACGCCGGCAGCTCCGAAGCCGGCCGCGCGCCGGCCAGGAAATACCAGGACGCCACGACGAGCGCGGCCACGACAACGACCTCGGCCGCGACCATCCAGGTGATCGGTTTGCGTATGAGATGGCGCATGCGCCGAGCCTAGGAAGGCGGCGGTCGAATGAGAACCCAGCCTGTTAAGAGCGGGGCAGCGCCCTCAGCGCTTGAACGCCGCGCTCGATCGTCGTCAGCTTCTTCGGAAAGCTAAAGCGAATGTGCTTCCGCCCCAGCTTAGGGTCGTGATAGAAGCTCGACCCCGGCACGGTGGCCACGGCGACCTGCTCGATCAGGTGACGCGCCATCGCGACGTCGTCCTCGAATGGAAAGGCGCCGATGCCGGCCATGACGTAGTAGGCACCCGCCGGCGAGGGCGCCTCGAAGCCGCACTCGTTGAGACCGGCGACTATCGCGTCGCGGCGTTCGACGTAGTCGCCACGCATCTCTACATAAAAGGACGTGGGAAGCTCCAGCGCCGCCGCGACTGCCATCTGGAGCGGATGCGCGGCTCCGACCGTAAGGAAGTCGTGCACCTTGCGAATGCCGTAGCTGAGGACGGGCGGCGCGATGATCCAACCCACACGCCAGCCGGTCACCGAGTAGGTCTTGCTCGCGCCGCTGATGGTGATGGTCCGCTCGGCCATGCCCGGCAGCGTCGCGATGCTGACGTGCTCGCCCGTGTAGACGAGATGCTCGTAGATCTCGTCGGTGATCGCGATCGCGTCGTGATCGATGCAGAGGCGCGCGATGTGCTCAAGCTCCGAGCGCGTGTACACCTTGCCCGTCGGATTGTGCGGCGTGTTGATGATGATGGCGCGCGTGTTGCGATTGAACGCCGCCGCCAGCTCATCGGGATCGAAAGCCCAGTCCGGCGGCCGCAGAGCCACGTAGCGCGGAACCGCGCCGCTCAGGATGCAGTCCGGTCCGTAGTTCTCATAGAAAGGCTCGAAGATGATCACCTCGTCGCCTGGGTCGACTGCAGCCAGCATCGCAGCGATCATCGCCTCGGTCGCGCCGTTCGAAACCGTCACCTCTTTGCCCGCGTCGACCTCGCGTCCCCACGCGGCCGATTGCGTGCGGGCCACCGCCTCGCGCAGAGGCGCCGCGCCCCAGGTTGTCGCGTACTGGTTGTGGCCGTCGCGCAGCGCCTTGACGGCCGCCTCGACGATTCGTGGGTCGGTGTCGAAGTCCGGGAACCCCTGGGCAAAGTTGATCGCGCGCTCAGGCCCGTTGAGCTCGAGGTTCTGCCGCGTCATCTCTCGGATGACGGACTCGGCGAAGCTCTCGGCCTTCAGCGACAGCCGAGCCGCAGGCTTAGTGCCCAGGATCCGCTCGCTCCAGGTGTATGTCTGTGCTCGAGCACGAGAAGCATCGCTCGGGCCGCTCGAGCCCGCGCTCCCATCGCCCGCATACGTTGCACGTCCATCGGGTCCTGGCGAAGAAGTCGAGCACGTCCGAGCGGCTCAGCAGGCCGACCATCTTTCCCCGCTTGATGACGGGCACCCGCCGTATGCGCTCGCCGGCCATGAGCCGCGCGGCCTCGTCGATCCCCGTGTCCTCGGTGACCGAGATCACGTGCGGGCTCATGATGTCGCGGGCGACGGACCCCTTCTTGGTGAAGACGTCGACCTCGGAGACGATGCCGACGACGAGTCCGTCGCCCGCCACCACCGGCGCGCCGGTGATGTGCTTGCTCGTCAGCGTCTGCGCGATCTCGTCGACCGACGTGTCTTCCTTGAAGGTGATGACGTTGCGGGTCATCACCTCTTTGACCGGGATCATGAGTGTTCGAGCAGTTTAGCCACCGTTCCGAAGTTGGCGTTGCCGCCGCTGAGCAGCAGCCCCGTTCTGCCCGAGGGCAGCTTGCCCGCGAGGTACGCCGCCAGCGGGAGGCACCCGGTCGGCTCGAGCGCCAGCCGCAGGCGCGTCCAGGCGATGCGCACCGCTTCGCCGATCTCCTCCTCGGTCACGGTCACGATCGCGTCGACGAGCCGGTTGGCGAACATCACCTCGAAATTACGCCGGCCGATCGCCGTGGTGCGAACGCCGTCAGCAAGCGTCCTGGGTGATGCGGGAAGCGACTGGATGGTGCCCGACTTCCACGTCCGGTATGCGTCATCGGCCTGCTCCGGCTCGACGCCGATCACCTTCATCGAGGCGCTGTGAGCGCGGCCTGCGATCGCCGTTCCGGACAGCAGCCCCCCGCCCCCGACCGGCGCGGCAAGCACCTCGAGGTCCGGAGCGTCTGCGAGCAGCTCCATGGCAGCGGAGCCCTGGCCGTGGATCACGTCCCAGTCGTCGAACGGATGGACGAGCGTGTACTTGTTCTCAGCCATGACCTCGCGCAGGCGCGCCTCGCGGTTGGCGAAGGTGATGCCTTCCTGGATGACCTCCGCGCCAAGCGCTCGCGTCGCGGCCACCTTCGCCGGGTTGGCGTCCTCCGGAATGAGAATCAACGCGGGAATGCCCACCGTTCGTGCGGCGAGCGCCACCGCCTGCGCGTGATTGCCCGAGCTCACGGCGATGACGCCGCGAGGGCGTTCGCGGTCCATCAACGACAGGACGGCATTGAATGCGCCGCGCGGCTTGAAGGAGCCCGTCACCTGAAAGCACTCGGGCTTGAGGCGAAGATTCGGATCGAGATCGGCCGTCAGTGTGGGCGTGCGCCGCACGTGGGGCCGTATGCGCTCGGCTGAAGCGCGCACCTCCCTCATGTGCGCCTTCACGAAGTCGCTCAAACAGCGGCCTCTTCGTGCTCGCGCGCGACCTGGCGGCTTGGGGCTGTGCGCTGACGCAGGTTGGTCAAGACGACGCCGACGAGAATCACCACCATGCCAGCCACGATCGGCAAGCTGAGCGATTCATGAAGGAGCGCGAATCCCCAGAAGACCGCCGTTATCGGGACGATAAATGTGACGCCGGTGGCCCGAACCGGACCCAGCGTATTCATCGTGTAGTAATAGAGAAGATAGGCGATGCCGCTGCCTCCTACGCCAAGGGCCAGCACCGCCGTCATCGACACCAGCTCGAAGTGCGTTTGCGAGAGAGTCGGCACCGCCAGGGGTAGCCCGATGACCGAGGCCAGGGAAAGCTGGCCGATTGTCTGCTGGAACACATCCAAGCCGCGCATCTTGATGCGCTGATAGAGGGCGCTGACCGCGTACGACATCGACGCTCCAACCACCGCGAGGGCGCCCAGCGCGTTGCCAGACAGCCCGTGCCGGCTGATGTCCGGGATGACCAGGATCACTACGCCCGCGATGCCGATCAAGACCCCGGCGTAGTTGAGAAGGCTCGGCCGTTCGGTCGGGATTGCGAACACGATGAATATGGCCGTCCACAACGTGGTGGTTGAGTTGAGGATGCTTGCCAGTCCGCTCGTGATCGTCTGCTCACCCCAGGCGATCGCCACCCACGGGATGAGGTTGTTGAACACCCCCATGAACGCGAAGAGGACGAGGCGGCTCCTCAGCTGGCCGCCGAACAGCGAGCGACCGGTCAGCCACATGAACACCGCGAGGGCGACTGCGCCCGAGGCGGATCGGATGAACACGAGCACCGTCGGGCTCATGTCCTGGACGCCGAGCTTGAAGAACAGGAACGACAGGCCCCAGATCAGCCCGAGCCCGGTGAACGCGATGTAGGGCAGGAACCGGCGTTGAGATTCAGACACGCGTCGGCCAGTCGTCGGACGAGAGCACCAGCGTGACCGGGCCGTCGTTCTCGATGCTGACCCTCATGACTGCTCCAAAGCTTCCGGTCTGGGCCTGTATTCCGCGTTCGCGAAATCGCGCGACGAACGCCTCGTACAGCTCTTCGGCACGTTTCGGATCGCCGGCGCCGAGCAGGCTCGGCCGGCGGCCGCGGCTCATGTCGGCGAACAGCGTGAACTGCGACACGATCAGGGCTTCGCCCTTCACATCGATGAGGCTCAGGTTCATGCGGCCTGCATCGTCTGCGAACACGCGCAGATCGATGAGCTTGTCCGCCATGCGCCGCACGATCGTCTCGTCGTCATCAGGTCCAGCACCCACCAACAACACCAGACCCGGTCCGATGGTTGCAACCTTCCTCGCGCCGGCCTCCTCCCAGCTCACCGAGCCCGAGGCCGCGCGCTGCGCGACGATCCTCACCGGCCGCTAATCGATCTTTGGGCCGAAGTGGGGCTCCGCCTTGATCAGCGAGTCGATGTAGCGGAAGCGTTCGTACCTGCGCTGCAGCAGCTCTTCGGTCGCCAGCTCGAGCAGAGGCTGCATGTGGCGCTGCAAGGCGGCGTCCAGCGCCGCGGCCGCGGCGTCATGGTCGGCCCGCGCGCTGCCCTCGGGCTCGCGCACGACCTCCTCCACGACACCCATGGCGAGGATCTCGCGCGACGTGAGCTGCAGCTGCTCGGCCGCCTCGACTTTGCGCGAGTTGTCGCGCCACACGATCGACGCCGCGGCTTCGGGAGAAGCGACCGAGTAGATCGAGAACTCCAGCATGATCACGCGGTCCGCCACGCCCATCCCGAGCGCGCCGCCGCTGCCGCCCTCGCCGATGACCGCTGCGACGATGGGGACGGGAATGCGGAACCACTCCATGATCGCGCTGGCGATCGCCGAAGCGATGCCGCGCTCCTCGGCACCGGCGCCTGGATACGCGCCGGGCGTGTCGATGAGCGAGACGATCGGGAATCCGAACTTGGCCGCGTGGTGCGCCAGCCGGATGGCCTTCCGGTAGCCCTCGGGGTGCATCATTCCCCAGTTCCTCGCCACGCGCTCGTTCAGCGAGCGGCCTTTCTGATGACCGAGGAACATCGTCGTCCGTCCGTGCCATCGCCCGATGCCCGCGACCAGCGCGGGATCATCCGCCGACAGCCGGTCTCCGTGCAACTCGATGAAATCGGGCGCCAGGCGCTTGATGTAGTCCAGCGAGTACGGCCGTTCCGGATGGCGCGCCAGCTCGACGACGTCCCAGACGCTCATGAATTCAGTAAGGCCCCCCCTTGGTCGCGCTTCGGCGCGTGATAAAGCTCCAGGAGGTGCGCGAGCAGGGGGCGAAGCTCAATGCGCGATGCGACGAGGTCGACCTGCCCGTGCGATAGCTGGAAGTCGGCGCTCTGGAATCCCGGCGGAAGGTCCGCGTGCGTGGCCTGCTTGATGACGCGCGGACCGGTGAAGCCGATGGCCGCCCCCGGCTCGGCGATGTTGATGTCGGCCAGCAGCGCCAGGGAGGCGGCGGTGCCGCCAAACGTCGGGTCGGTCAGGACCGAGAAGTAGGGCACGCCCGCCCTGTGCAGCGCGCCTAGCGCGGCGTTGACCTTCGCCATCTGCATGAGCGCCAGAACGCCCTCCTGCATGCGTGCGCCGCCCGACGCGCTTATCAGCACGTACGGCACGCCCGAGGAGACCGCCTGCTCCATGCCCCGCGCCAAGCGCTCGCCGGCGACGATCGACAGCGTGCCGCCGACGAAACCGAAGTCAAACGCCGCGAGCCAGATCGGCCTGCCGTTGAGCGTGCACGTGCCAGTGCGCACCGACTCGTTGAGGCCCTCGGACAGCAGCTCGTCGACGACCTCTTCGTAGCGCTTCGGCACCGTCCAGGTGAGCAGGTCGTGCGACCTGATGCCGGACCACCGCTCCTGGAAGCTTCCCTCGTCGGCGATGATCGGGATCCACACGTCCGCGCCGAGCCTGAAGTGGTGGCCGCATTCGCAAACGTAGTTCTGCTCGCGCAGCTTTTCGCGGTCGAGACCGACGCCGCAGCCCGGGCAGTTGGTCGGCAGCAGGATCTCGGGCAGCTTGCCGCCCGCGATCGGAACGCCCGCGCTCTGCGTGTCAATCACCGCCACAGCTACAGGGAAAGTCCTCCGTCCACTGCGAGCACCTGGCCCGTGATGAATCCTGCGCGTTCCGAGCACAGGAATGCCACCGCGGCAGCGACCTCGTCCGCCGTGCCCTCGCGCTTGATCGGCGTCACCTTGACCATCTCGGCGACCATCTCGTCGGTCAGTGCACCCGACGTGAGGTCGGTGCGCACATACCCCGGCGCCACCGCGTTGCACGTGATGTTGCGCGAGCCGTACTCGCGCGCGATCGACTTTGTGAAGCCGATGAGGCCTGCCTTCGCGGCGGCGTAGTTGGACTGGCCTGCGTTACCGGTGATCCCGACGACCGACGAGATGTTCACGATGCGTCCCCACCGGGCGCGCATCATGCCGGACATGATGGCCGCCCGCGTCGTGGCGAACACGGACATCAGGTCGGTGCGGATCAATTCTTCCCAGTCGGGTGGCGACATCTGGATCAGCAGCTTGTCGCGCACCGCGCCGGCGTTGTTCACGAGCACGTCCACGCGGCCGATTGCCTTGACCATCGCCTCGACCTGCGCGGGGTCGCCGACGTCGGCCTGGTGCGTCACAGCACCCTCGAGCGCCGCGGCCGTTTCCTCAGCGGCGGTCCTGTCCGATCGGTAGTTCACCACGACCTTGGCGCCCATCGCAGCCAGGGACTGGCTGATGGCGCGCCCGATTCCCTTCCCGCCGCCGGTGACGAGAGCTGTCTTGCCCTCGAGGTCGCGATTCACCCGGCGCTCAGGCCGTGGCCGTGTCGGCGAACTCCACGAAGAGCTCGTCGGCGTTCCACGTGTCGACGCCTGGGATGTGCTTGGCGGCCAGGCTGGCCAGCACGCGGCCGGGGCCGAGCTCGACCACCGTGCGTACCTCCATCGCCTTCATCGAGACCATAGTGCGAGCCCAGTCCACCTGGCGCAGCATCTGCTGGCGCAGCTCGTCCTGCAGCGCGCCGACGGTGCGCATCGCCTCGCCGGAGGCATTGGCCAGGATCGGAATCGAAGGCGCCCTGAACTGCAGCCGGTCGACGGCCTGGCGAAACGCCGCGGCGGCCTTCTCCATCAGAGGCGTGTGCGCGGGCAGCGGGATCGTGAGGATGAGCGCGCGGCGGGCGCCGGCCTCGAGCGCCAGGCGCTCGGCCTCCTGCACCGCCGGAATCTGGCCCGAGAGCACGAACTGGACGTCGGCGTTGCGGTTGGCGAACCACAGCTTGCCCTTCGCCGAAGCCTGCTCGCGAATGGACTCCACCTGGCCTTCATCGAGACCGACGATCGCGATCATGCCGCCCGTGTGCTCGTCCGCGGCCTGGGCCATGATCCGACCGCGCTCCTTCACCAGCAGCAGCGCCGTCTCCCACGGGATGGCGCCCGCGGCTGCCAGCGCGGCGATCTCGCCGAGGCTGTGGCCCGCGGTCACCTGCACGTTCTCGAAGCCATAGCTCTCGCGCCACACTTCGTACGCCGCCCAGCACACCGTCATGACGCACGGCTGGATGACCTCGGTGCGGTTCAGGTCCTCGACCGGGCCTTCGAAGCAAAGCCTGCGCACCGGCATGTCGAGCACCACTTCCGCGCGCTCGAATGCCCGCCGCGCCGCGGGGTAGCGGTCGTACAGGCTCTTGCCCATGCCGGGCTTCTGCACGCCCTGGCCCGGGAACAGCAGCGCGATTGGTCCCTTCAGGCTGATCACGTCAGGCCCACTTCAGGAGCGTCGCGCCCCAGGTCAGGCCGGATCCGAATCCGGCCAGCAGAACGTGGTCGCCGCTGTGCACGCGGCCGTTGCGGATCGCATCCTCGAGTGCGAGCGGAATCGATGCGCTCGACGTGTTGCCGTACTGGTCGATGTTGACGGCGACGCGGTCCAGGGGCAGGCCGATCCGGCGCGCGGCCGCGTCGATGATGCGGAAGTTCGCCTGGTGCGGAACCCACAGGTCGATCTCGTCCATCGAGACGCCCGCGGCGGCGGTGACCTCCTGCGCCTGGCGGATGAAGATGTCGACCGCGAACTTGAAGACGTCGGGGCCCTGCATGTCGATGATCGGGTTGGGCTCCTTCGCCGCGTAGGCGCCCAGCTGGATGTTGCCGCACGTCACCTGCTCGTAGCCGCGCCCGTCGCTGCCGAGGCACCACGAAAGGAAACCGGCCCCTTCCGGCGCTGGCGTGACCACGGCCGCGCCCGCGCCGTCACCGAAGATCACCGCGGTGCCGCGGTTCGAGTAGTCGAGCATGCGAGACAGGACCTCGGCGCCGATGACCAGCACCGTGTCCGCGCGCTCGCTGGCGATGTAAGAGTCAGCGGTCGAGAGTCCGTACATGAAGCTCGTGCACGCGGCCAGTAGGTCCCACGCCACGGCGCCGGGCGCATTCAGCTCGTCCTGGATGCGGCAAGCGATGGAGGGGAACGGCCCGTCCGGCGAGGAGGTGCCCACCAGGATCATGTCGAGGTCGCTGGCCTTCAGGCCGGCGTTGTCGAGCGCGGACTGCGCGGCCTTCGTCGCCAGCTCGAGTGTCGTCGTGCCCGGCTCGGCGAAATGCCGCGCGCGGATCCCCGTGCGCTCGGCGATCCATTTGTCGGACGTCTCCATGACCTTCTCGAGGTCGAAGTTCGTGACGATCTTGTCCGGGGCGTAGACGCCCATTCCGGCGATCGCGCTGCGCCGGCCTTTGGTCTTGAACGACCGAAGCGGGACCGCGTCCGAACGTGGCTTGTAGGCGGTGGTCATGGCCATCGCGCCTAGGCCTCCAGCCGCTCGGCCGATTTCTCCTCGAGGTACTTCCAGAGGTCCGCGATCACCTTCATCTTCTCGAGCTCCGATTCGGGAAGCTCGACGTCGTACTTGTCCTCGACCGCGGCGATGAGCTCCACCAGGTCGAGCGAGTCGGCGGCCAGGTCGCGAGCGAAGCTCTTGTCCATCTGCACCTGGTCGGGGTCGACGCCGAGGATCTCGGCCGCGAGCTCCTGCAGCTCCTTGAAGTCGAGTTGGGATGCCATGCCTTCTTATCTCCTCTCTTCTCTTAGTTGGCCTCGGGGGCCTTGATGACGAGGGTTGCGTTGTGGCCGCCGAACCCGAAGGAGTTCGACATGGCCACCTTGATGTCCGCCTTGCGCGCCTTGTTCGGCACGTAGTCGAGGTCGCAATCGGGGTCCGGCGTGTCGAGGTTGATGGTTGGCGGGATCAGCCCGCGGTTCATCGCGAGAACGCATGCCGCCGCTTCGATGGCCCCGGCCGCGCCGAGCAGGTGTCCGTGCACCGACTTGGTCGAGCTGACCGCCAGCTTGTGCGCGTGGTCGCCGAACACGGACTTGATCGCCTTCGTCTCGGCGACGTCGCCCAGCTTCGTCGAGGTCCCGTGCGCGTTGATGTACGCGACATCCTCGGGGTTCACACCGCTCGTCTCGAGCGCGCGCTTCATAGCGCGGCTGGCGCCCTTGCCCTCCGGGTGCGGCGCGGTGAAGTGGTACATGTCGGCGCTGGCGCCATAGCCCGCGATCTCCGCTATCAGGCGGGCGCCACGTCGCTTGGCGTGCTCCATGTCTTCGAGCACGAACATCACCGAGCCTTCGCCCATGACGAAACCGTCGCGGTTCAGGTCGAAGGGCCGGCAGGCCCTCTCGGGCTCGTCGTTGCGCTCGCTTGTGGCCTTGATCTGCGTGAACGCACCGATGGTGAGCGGCGTGATCGCCGCCTCGGCGCCGCCCGCCAGCATCGCCACCGCGTCGCCGCGCTTGATGATCTGCGCGGCCTCACCGATGCCGTGCGATCCAGACGCGCAGGCGCTGACGATGGCGTAGTTGGGGCCGCCCGCGTGCGTGTGGATGGCGACCAGGCCGGCCGCCATGTCCGCGATCATCATGGGCACGGTGAAGGGGCTGATGCGCTTCGGCCCTCGCTGCATCAGCGCCGTGTGGCTCTTCTCGATCTCCTCGAGACCGCCGATGCCCGAGCTCACGATGACGCCAACGTCGTCAGGGTTCATCTGAGCGGGATCCAGTCCCGCCTGCGCAAGCGCCTGCTTGGACGCGGCCAGGGCGAACTGGCAGTAGCGGCCGATATGGCGGGCCGTCTTGCGGTCCATGTAGTCCTCGGGGTTGAAGCCCTTGACCTCGGCAGCGATCTTGGTGTCGAAGCCGCTGGTGTCGAACCGGGTGATGGGGCCGATGCCCGACGAGCCCTCGACCATGTTCGACCACACTGTTTCCTCGTCGTTGCCGATCGGGGTGATGAAGCCTATGCCGGTGACGGCCACACGCCGGCCATTGGAGTGATTCGTATTCATGCTCAGGCCAGCTTACGGACTTCGCGGCCACAAGACATCGGCACGCTGTGAGAAAACCTGCACCGAACTTTGGACACGGTGTCCAAGAATCGGGCTAGAGCAGCTTCCTCAGGCCAATCGCGAGCTGCAGGCGCAGCCTCGTCGCGGGCTCGTCCAGGTTCCTGCCGAGCAGCTCGCGCAGCCTGTCCAGGCGATAAAGCACCGTGTGGCGGTGGAGCTTCAGCTCCGCGGCCGAGTCCTTGACGGAGCCGCGCGCGAGATGCACCTCCAGCGTTTCCATGAGTTGATCGCGGTTGCGCGTTGCCGGGTCGAGCAGCACGCCCAGGGTCTCGCGCACGAAGCGCTCGGCCAGGGCCGGGTTCTGCACCATCAGCAGGAAGGGGATGACCTCGTCGTGCCGGTGCACGACGCCGTCGGCACGCAGCTTGCGGCCGGCCTCGACCGCCTGCTGCGCCTCGAGGTACGAGCGGGAGATGCCGCGCAGGCCCGAGTGGTAACCGCCGATGCCCGCGCGCACGTGGGCGCGTGACTTACCCGAGCGACTGATCGCCTCGGCGTTCATCTGCATCACGAAGTCGGCGGCGCCGTCGACCGATTTGGCCGAGTCCGCCGGCCACAGGATGACCAGCGTGGTCGGGTCGGTCGTGTGCGAGATGACGCCGCGCGGCAGCTCCAGCGCGTTGACAACCTCCGCCAGCGAGTCGCCTCCGCGCGCGCCCTCGCGCGGGCCGATCATGAGCGTGCAGACGGTGGCCACGTAACCGACCGCGCCAAGCGGCATGTTGAGGGTGAGCGCCTGCTTCTGCAGCTCCAGCTCAGAGTCGAAATTGTCGCTGATGAGCGCGTGGAAGAGGCGCGCACGTGCTCGGGTGCCGCGCTGCATGTGTTGCTCGCGCGCGTGCAGGTACGTCTTGGTGACCTCGGCCGCAACCTGGTCTAGCGCGGCGAAGACGTAATTGGCGGTGATCATCAGCGCCTCGGGCGTGACCTCGGGATGGCCGCGCCATGCGCGAAGGATCGCGTCCCACGCGACGCGCGCCGCGATGCGGTAGGCCGCCAGGATCGGCTCGACCGACTGGCTGCTTCGCGCCTGCAGGATCCCCAGCTGAGCCACGCGCCGCAGTTCCTCGGGCGCTGCCGGGCGAGCTTCCCGGGCGGTTGCCAGGAACAGGTCCAGCCCCGCCTCGCAGGTCTTGGCAATCGCCTCCTGCTGTGGGGGCACACCGGTCGAGTCGTCCCAGCGCACGACGGTCACGACCGCCCTGGCCATGTGCCGGGCGAGGCCCGCCCGCCTCCTCTCTAGATCGGCGATGAGCGAGTCCGGGAGCCGCGTGTTCGGCTTCTGGGCCGCTTTCTTGGACGCCGTGGCCAATCGAGCCATGGGTCCGACTATACCGAGCCGGACGGCTTTAGGACGTCAGGTCGAATGCTTCTTGATGAAGGCGAGCATCCGCTTCCAGGCGTCGTCGCAGGCATCCTTCCACTGCTCGTAGCTCCGATCGAAGAAGCTGTGCGGCGCTCCCTCGTACACGTGCTGCTCGAACGGCACGCCGGCCTTCTCGAGCTGCTCCTTGAACTCCATCGCCTGCTCGGGCGTCGTCGCCGCGTCGTTGCCGGCCACCATCACGAGGAGCGGCGCCTTCAGCTTCGAGATGAAGGGCTCGGTCCTCGTCGGCCGGCCGTAAAAGCCGATACAGCCGTCGATGTCCGGCTGCTCCGCCGACTGGTTCCAGGAGTTGGAGCCGCCGAAGCAGAAACCGACGGTGAAGACAGACTTCACCGCGCCGCCGTCCTTCGACTTCAGGTAGGCGATCGCGGCTGCCGTGTCGCTCGCGACTCCTTCAGGCGTCGTCTGCTGCACATGGGGCATGTACTCGAAGCTGTCGCTGCGGTCGCCCATGCCGGCCGTGCGGCCGAAGTAATCGATCGCCACCGAATCGACGCCCGTTTCGGCGAAGCGCTGCGCAAGTTCCTTGTAGAACTCGTGCAGTCCGCGCACATCGGGAAGCACGACCATCCCCGCGCCGGTCGGCTTCTCTGCCCGCGCGAAGTAGGCCATGAGCTTGTTACCATCGGATGCCGTCAGCTCGAAGTCGCCCTGAGAGGCGGCCGCGCCGCTGATCGGCGGCAGGGGCGGTCTGGCTTCGTCGGTGTAGCACATGACTCGATTCTCCAATAGATTGGTATGGCCATGAAGATCGAGAGCCCGGCGTTCACCCAGGACGACCTCGACAAGTTCTTCGACGAGCAGCTGGACCGGGAGAGGCTTCACCTTGCGCGCAGGCTCGAGGATGCATCGGCGAGGCTCGCGGCCATCGCGCCGCGCATCACTTCAAGCGAAGGCGGCGACCACTGGAGCGAACACGAGGTGCTCGCCCATATCGCGGTGCTCTCGAAGTTCTACGGCGTCATGGTGCACAGGGTCGCCGGCGGCCAGATGACGGAGGTCGACCTGCTCGACGCGACCAAGCTGCGGGACGTCGCCGGCGAGCAGACGGCGGCGCTGCCGACGGCGGACATCATCAGGTCGATCGCGACGGACCACGCGCGCACGGTCAAGCTCCTGCGCGAGCTGGACGCGACCGCGCTGCGCAGGACGGCGCGGCTGCCAACCGGTGAGGAGGTCAGCGCCGAGTTCCTGGTGCGGTATCCGCTCATCAACCACCTCGAGCAGCACGTCGAGCAGCTCGAGCGTGCGCTCCGCTAGGACTCCGGCACCGACTCCCCGAAGCCCAGCTTTCTCACTTCATCGCGGAGCGCGTGTGCAGCGTCGTCCATCACCTTTGGATCGGGATTCGGATCCTGGTTGCCGAAGTCGAGGTCCTGCATGCCGCGGATCGGCACGACGTGGATGTGGAGGTGCGGGACTTCGAGGCCCGCGATCATCATCCCGACGCGGAGCGGACTGAAGACTGACATCTGCGCCCGGCCGATGACCTGCGCGATCTTCGTGAGGTGAGACAGGATCTGCGGGTCGACGTCGAGCCAGTGATCAACCTCGAGTCGCGGCACCACGAGCGTATGGCCGGGCCGCAACGGGCGATTTGCGAGGAACGCAACGGGCGATTTGCGAGAAACGCGACCGCGTGCTCGTCCTTCCAAACGAAGCGAGCGGGCAGCTCGCCGGCGATGATGCGGCCGAAAACCGACGGCACGATCCAAGACTAATCTTGAGCGCGTGCCGCACGCCATCGAGCTCGTAGGCGCCAGCAAGAAGTACGGAAACTTTGAAGCGCTCAAGAACGTCTCGTTCGCAATCGAGAAGGGCTCACTCGTGGCAATGCTCGGACCGAACGGAGCCGGCAAGACGACCTCGATCAACCTGATGCTCGGCCTACGCCGGCCGACCGCGGGCAAGGCCCTCATCTTCGGCGATGACCCGCGCCGCATCGCAACACGTAGGAGATTCGGGGCCATGCTGCAGGAGTCCGGCGTGCCGCAGCTGCTCAAAGTCACTGAGCTCGTCGAGCTGTTCCGGAGCTACTACCCCAACCCCTTGCCCACAGACCAGGTGGTGAAGCTGGTAGGCCTGGAAGAGAAGGCCGGCACGCTCGTCAAAGACCTGTCTGGCGGACAGACCCAGAGGCTCTACTTCGCGCTTGCGATCTGCGGCGACCCAGAGATCCTGTTCCTGGACGAACCGACAGTTGGCATGGACGTCGAAGGCCGCCGCGTCTTCCTGCGCGCGATCCGCGACTTCGCGGCCGGCGGCAAGACCGTGCTGCTTACCACTCACTACCTCGAAGAAGCCGACGAGCTGGCCGAACGCGTGCTGGTCATCGACAAGGGCAATCTCATCGCGGACGGCAGCCCGCAAGAGATCAAGTCGCGGGTCGCGGGCAGCAAGATCAGCTTCACGAGCTTGGCGCCGCTCGACGCGGCCGCCCTCAGCGGACTGCCGGTCAGCGCTGCCGACGTCAGCGACCACCGCGTGACCCTGATGACGAACGATCCGCAGGCCGTGCTGCGCGAGCTGTTCCGGCGCAACGTCGACATGTTGAACCTCGAGGTGCGCGGCGCCGACCTGGAAGAAGCGTTCCTCAGCCTGACCGGACGCGGCTGATGGCGCGCGTCTTCCTCATGCAAACGCGCGCCGAGATGCTGAAGTTCTGGCGCGTGCCGGCGTTCGCATTCTTCAGCCTCGGACTGCCCTTGATCATCTTCACGTTCTTCGGCCTGAGGCAGGCGACCCAGCCGCTGTACCCGCACGCGGCGATCACCGTCGGCACATACGTGATGGCTTCGATGGCCGCCTACACCGTGGGCAACGTCATGGTGTTCTCATTCGGCATGGCCCTCGCGATCGAGCGCGGCCAGAAGCAGGACCTGCTGCTCCGCGCCAGCCCGCTGCCGCCGGCGATCTACCTGCTGGCCAAGGTCGTCAACGCCGCGCTGTTCGCGCTCGTTGCGCTGATCGTGCTGTTCGTCTTCGCCCACTTCACGGCGTCGGTCAACCTCGCGGCCGGCACCTGGGCGACGCTGGCCGCGCGACTGCTCCTCGGCTCGATTCCGTTCATCGGGCTGGGACTCGGCTTCGGCTACCTGGTCGGGCCCAACGCAGCGCCGGCCGTCATCAACTTCGTCTATCTGCCCACAGCATTCGCGTCAGGCATCTTCATCCCGGTCAACCAGCTGCCCGATTTCATCAAGGGCCTGGCGCCATACCTGCCACTAAACCCATTCGTGGAGCTCGGCTGGAACGCGATCGGCGTCAACACCGACCGCGCGGTGTCGACCGATGTCCTCTACCTGGTCGCGTATGCCGTTGGCTTTTTTGCGCTCGCGTTGTGGGCGTACCGGCGCGACACCGCCGCGAAGTTCGCTTAGCAGGCCGCTGAAAAAGTAATCGTCGGATCTGCGACGCCCATTTCGGCCCAGGCCGGCGTCGGCTCCTGCGCTCCTCGCTCAGGTATTTCCAATACCTTCGCTCCGGTGCTCGTCGCCTCCTTGGCCTGGGCCGCCTGTGCGCCGCGGCTCTCGACGCCCTTTTTCATCACCCTGCTAGCCGAAGAATCCGGCCGGCAGCGCAGCGCCGAACGCGTCCTCGAATCGCTCAGAGAATTCATGTCGCGCGTAGCTGTGCTCCGCCGTGCCAACCTGCTCGATCGCGTACGTGGCCGCCAGCGATGCCACGCGACCCGACGTCGCGACATCCAGGCCGCGCAGCAGGCCGGCGACCAGGCCCGCGCGATAGGCGTCGCCCGCGCCCGTGGGATCCACCTCGCGACGGGCAGGCGCTGGAGGAATCTCCTCGACTCCATCCGCGCTTGCGATGCGCGATCCCAGCCGGCCCAGCGTCGTCACCACCATCTCGGCGCACTCGAGCAGGTGGCCGTCGTCGCAGCTCATGCGCTGCTTGACGAGCTCGATCTCGTAGTCGTTACCGATCAGGATCCACGCCCCAGTGGCTGCGGAGTCGAGGTCGCTTCCGCTGAGATGCGGCAGCTGGTGA
>WNGM01004567.1_pt1 | contig 23827 bp, 26 predicted proteins | sample 5400571 | NCBI WGS metagenome assembly WNGM01 (sample SAMN13153378, study PRJNA577476) | soil metagenome | isolation source: 100 cm soil or saprolite under Garry oak tree replicate 2 | place: USA:California | collected 2016-06-15 | reverse complement strand
AACAGTGCCACTCGTCTCCGGTTCGTCTACCTCTACTACGATGAAGTTGCCATCTGCTAACGGGAATTTCACCAGGCGTTTCATACCTGATCTCCTTGCAGGTTTTTCTCAATTATACAAGCGGAAGCATGATGAAAGCAATTTCAGTGCATGAGATACTTGTTGGTGAATATAGTTAGTGGATAGCCAACGACTCTACATCGCAATCAGGTATATTTCACTAATGAGCGGTCAATTGTCTCAAGAGAAAAATGGCCGGAAAGTACCATAGCCTGTTCGAGTTCGGCGCGCATTATTTCCAGTACATGTTGCACACCTGAGGGGCCGTTGACGGCCAGTCCCCAGAAGATTGGTCGGCCGAGCAGGACTGCTCGCGCACCAAGGGCGAGAGCTTTGAGGGCGTCGGTGCCGCGACGTATGCCGCCATCCAGGTACACCTCGCAGCGACCGTTGACGGCCTCGACTATTTCGGGAAGGGCCTCAATGCTCGCAAGGACAGAATCGAGTTGACGCCCTCCGTGATTGGAGACGGTGATACCCGAGACTCCCCGTTCGAGTGCCAGGAGCGCGTCCTCCGCGGTCAGAATTCCTTTGACCAGAATAGGCAGGGATGTCACTGTTTTTAGCCAGTCGAGGGTATCCCAGGTCGGAGTGCAGGGGAGAAAAAATGATGATTGGTTTGGCTCAGGCTCTTCGTCGGGAAAGTTTGCCAGACTCATATGAGATGGCAAGCTAAAGTTGTTGCGCGCGTCTCTTTCGCGGCGGCCCAGGCGCGGCACGTCTGCCGTGAGCACGATCGCACGGTAGCCGGCGGCCTCGGCGCGTCGAACCACTGCTGCCGAAAGCTCCAGGTTTTGATAGAGGTACAGTTGGAACCATAGTGGGCCGGTGGCGGCCTGCGCAATGTCCTCAAGGCTGCGGGTTGAGAAGGTACTGGCGACCATCAGGGTATGGGCCAAACCAGCACCCTCTGCGGTGGCGCACTCGCCTTCAGGGTGCGCGAGGCACTGGTACGCGGCTGGGGCCACGAGTATGGGCATACTGACAGGTGTGCCCAGAACGGTGGTACTCAGGTCGCAGGTACTGCCGTTGATGAGCATACGTGGACGAAACCGGATACGCTCAAAAGCGCTGCGGTTTGCGCGCAGCGTTACTTCGTCGTCACTACCGCCCTGGATGTAATCCCAGGCGGCTGGCTCTATGCGTGTTTGAGCGAGGGTTTCGTAATCGCTGAGGTTGATGGGTTCCACCTGGGATTCCTTCTGGTGCATAAGTCTTCACTATTACAAGCTCGTTGTGAGCGGTTTTGTGACATCCACTTTCTGAACGGTGATTGCCAGCGTAAATTGGTCGCCCAGTGCTTCAACATACCGTTGCAGTGTTCTTAATGTATAGGCTTCGTAGCCGCGTTTCTCGATGCGAGCAACCTGCGCTTGGGATACGCCTAGCCGCCTGGCAACTTCTTGTTGGGTAAGTCCAGCTGCCTGCCGTGCTTCTACCAATTGTAGCCAGAGTTCTTTTTTGCCAGACTCTACTTCGTAGATTGCTCGGAATTCAGGGTCGGCCAAAGCACGAGCCTTGTCCTCTTCGAACAACCTTCGACCGTCCTTTTGTGTATAGTTTTGTTTTACCATAGTGTAACTTATTTGCCTTCTTGCCCCAGAAATTGGGCTAAACGTCTAAGGGCGACATTTAGCTCTTCATGGGGGAGCTTTTGGGTTTTCTTGGTGAACTCGTGTAGCAATACAATGCGTTTGCTTCTGAAAAAGAAGTATAAAACTCGGTAGATGTTGGTATTACTTTCTTCCCTCATCTCCCAAATCTTACCTTCCAAATGACGAACGAGTGGTTCTCGTGCCTGGACATTACGTAATCGTACTTGCTCAAATGACCACAAGAACCGAGCATAGGTTTTCTTGTCCAGACCTCTCAGAAAATCTTGTACAGGGACGTTGCCACTTTCATCGACATAGTACTCTATTATCCACTCATCTGTCATGACATTATACGTATTTTAGTATATTTGAAGGGGATTGTCAAGGAGGAACGTGCTCTCATATAACTTACACCTTCGCAGTCAGCTGATGCGGCTTGAAGAACTCCTGGCCGCCAAGGTATGGGCGGAGGGCTGCTGGAATGCGAACGCTGCCGTCGGCCTGCTGGTGTGTCTCCATGAGAGGCAGCATGATACGGGGCGAGGCGATGGCTGTGTTGTTGAGCGTATGTGGGAACTTCACCTTGCCCTCTTCGTCGCGATAGCGGATATTGGCGCGGCGGGCCTGCCAGTCGTGCAGGTACGAGCACGAGTGCGTCTCACGGTACCTGTTTTCGCTCGGGAGCCAGCATTCAAGGTCATACATACCTACTTTGCCATCGCCCATGTCGCCGGTGCAGACATTGACCACGCGATAGGGCAATTCTAACGCCTGCACCAACTCTTCCGAATTGGCCAGCAGGGCTTCATGCCAGCGCACCGATTCCTGGTGATCGGCCTTACAAATGATATATTGCTCGACTTTATTGAATTGATGGATGCGAAAGACGCCGCGTGTATCCTTGCCGTAGGTTCCAGCCTCGCGGCGGAAGCAGGGACAGAAAGCTACGAAGCGCATGGGCAGGTCTTCGGCCTTGAGAATTTCATCCTTGAACATGCCGGTGATCGATACTTCTCCGGTGCCGACGAGGAAGGTGTCATCATTCTCGATGGCGTAGACCTGGTCACGCCCCGCCCCTTGGGGAACTGGCCACTGCCGATAAAGCAGAAATCACGGGCCATGGCGGGCACGATAAGGGGGGTAAAGCCCTTTTGAGCCATGCGATCGAAGGCGAAATTCATCAGTGCCAGTTCAAGGCGGGCCGCGTCGTTCTTGAGGATGTAGCTGCGTGCCCCGGCGATCTTGACGCCGCGCTCGATATCCACCATATCCAGGTTTTGCATGATGGTATAGTGATCACGCGGCTCAAAATCAAAGGTGGGTATGGTGCCCCAGTACTTGATTGGCACATTGTCGCTCTCGCCATTACCGATGGGAGCGCTGGGATCTGGAATGTTGGGCACAAGGTAGAGCAGTTGCAGGCGTTCATCCAAAAGCGTGTGTAGCTGCGGCTCCATGCTTTTGATCTGCTCGGCCAGTGCTTTGCCTTCGGCGATGAGTTTCTCGCGTAGCGCTTTGTTTTTGCCTGCATGCGGGATCTGTTTCGAGATCTGATTCTGGTGAGCGCGGGCCTCTTCTACCTCGTGCTGTAATGTTGTGACACGCCGATCAACTTCCAGGAGATAATCGATATCGATATTGTTGTTTTTGAGGCGGGCTGCCTCTTTCACCACATCAGGATGGCTACGAATAAAAGCGAGATCTAACATGATAATTCCTTCTTTCCCTTTTTGAAACTCAGAGATACATTGTGAAATGCACATTTGCTGATGTGCTGGCTGCGTGCTGGCTACAATAAAAAAAGCGCCATCGTCCATTGTTTTACAAGGACGACAACGCTGAATACGTGTTGGTCGTGGTGCCACCTTTATTTACCGCAGGGTTTCCCTTCACTATAATGCCAGTGAAGAGGGGGTGGATGCGGCCTCTCTGCTGTAGTCCCGTTCGTTGCCTTTGTATTTTTTGTTGGTACAAGCATACCAGTGGTTTGCGATTTTGTCAACTTTTTTGGGTCTATGGGCGGTGTGCTTTGCCACTTTTTGAGCATGATTCGCAGAGCTTAAAATCGACTCTTCGCCAGCATTCTTTGCCGAAAGTGCAGTTTGCCATAAGTGGGCGAACATACCAACGATGAGATGTGAAACACACGGCGGCAGGCTTCTTGCGGCTGGCCGTTGCTCTTTTGCTTCAGTACATAACGAAGGCGGGTATCCTACCGGTAGGATACCCGCTTTCCCCATGTGTCACAGGCTCCTATGCCTGCGCGTTGTTTTTTGGCCCGTTGCTACGGTTGGGGTTGTGACACCTGGAAGCAGGCCACATCATACTGAGAGACAGCATTCGGGCTACCATTTGCTTGCGATGGTGTACCGTCACTGCCGGCGTAGACGGACTCCGCATGGGCGAAGCCATCGGTGAGGAACCCAAGGGGACTGTTTAGCTGCGCCTGGCAACTCTGATTCGGCTGTCCTGTTCCACTTGGATTTGAATCCGCAAATACTGACGTGACTGGAGGAAAGGCCAAGACAACCACCAGTATGGTGGCGGTGATGCCTTTAACAATAAAACGCTTCATGGTTCAGTTCCTTTCTCTAAACTATGTTTCTAATGGCACCCCTATCTGATAATACGGGCGCGGGTTACAGGTTTCATGAGTGAGGTTGAGTGTAAATCACACAAACCATGTGAGAAAGTATGGACTAATCCTCTATTACCGCGTCGGCTTCAATTTCCACCAGCCAGTCGGGGTCTATGAAGCGAGTGACCTGCATGACGGTGTTGACAGGTCTAATCTGTCCGAAGAACTCGCCATGCACCTGTCCTACACTCTCCCAGTCTTCTATGTGGGTGAGTAGGATGCGCGTGCGCGTTACGTCTGAGAGACTTGCCCCTAGCTGTTCGAGGGCACTGCGCACTATTAAGATACAGCGGCGGGCCTGCGCGGCTGCTTCTCCTTTACCGACTGTCTTGCCATCTGGACCTATCGATGCAGTGCCAGCTACGGCAATGATCTTTCCACAGCGAACAGCACGGGAGATGCCAAGACGAGGCTCGTAGGGTGAACCTGAGGATACACGTTGTCTGCTCATGGATACTCCTATAGTTTACAATTGGTGAAGTAGGAGGGGATGGTCGTGAGGCTGTACTGGGAGCTATGGCGTGCTTGAAGGGGTGGGGGTGACAGTAGCAGTGGCGGCAGGTGGAGTGAGCACTGTGCTGGATGTGATATTCCATACCTGGGCATTGCTAAATACCGCCTCGGTGGGATTCTTGAAATCGAGGGCAACCACGCCGATCTTACCGGAGCTCAGGGTGCTATTGGTCACGCCGGTAATAAATTGCCTATTGACGTAGAGGTAGAGGATACCCTTGTAAGCAATTACTGCAAGCTGGTTGGGTCGTTTCAAGCCGGTTACGATTGCGGCACTATGTCCAATATTTAGCGTTGTGGCAAGGCTGTTATTTTTATAGAGGTCGAGGCTATAGCTACTGTTGATGCCAATGTAGAAGAGATAGAAAGCATTGCTGGTGCTGTTAGCGCGAAAGATAATACCTGCCTGGTTCCCCTGGTCAACGATCAGTGACACCTGGTAGGCAAAATTACTGAAGCTGGAGGCCTGAGCGAAACAGGGTTGAAAGTAGCCTTGCCGTGCCGCTACGACATGGTAACCGCTGCTTGTGAAGACACATTGGCCGTCAACTGAGCCCTGAGTCTGGTCCCAGTTGTTGTTGCCTGAATTAGCGCTCAGTGGATCACTAAGAGCGGCTATTCCACTGGTGGCCTGGGTTAACACATTGCCAAGGGCAGTGGCGGTGGCAGTAGCATTATTGACGAGGGCGGTCGCCGTGACAGTGGCGCCGGCCTGTACTGTGGCACTGGCATAGATTTTGGCGTTCGCGGTAGCGAGTGTATTTGCCGTCGCCTGGACTGCCTCGAGCGCCTGTACTGTTGAGTGGGCTGTGACTGTTGCCTGTTCATGCAGTGAGGCGCGATACTGTAATATCGTGGTATAGAAAATAAGGTTGAGGCCGCCGAAGACGAGCACGAATGCCAGCAAAATGAGCAGATATGTTGCCCAGACTGGGTAGATACTACGTCGACGGAAATTTTGTTGAGCCGGTGGCCATACAAGTGGTACTGGCAGATCAGGTACTGTTGCGTCGGAAGGAGAGACTCGTTCCAGTTCTGACAACTGATGCTCGTCTGACATATTCAGGCCAATTCTTTCTAGGGTTTTGTTCTCTCTTAATCATAGCCTCCAAATCTGGAGATTGTTGTAAGCCACGTCGGAAGGGATTGTATTGTCATAGGCAATGAAGCCAATCTGACCCGTTTTGTAGGCGCCGTTGCTGACAGTATCAACGTAATGTTTGTTTACGAATAACGTCAACTGATTGCCGCGCGCAATAAGAGTGAGAAGGTTGGGTTGGTTCAGTCCTTTTATAGCCGATGAATAACTCGTGAGTAACGTTTTGGAATTGTTCCCACTGTTGTTGAAGTAGGTGAAAAGCTCATATGAACTAGCGGTGCCAATTTGTAATAAATAAAACTTTGAGTTCTGGCTATCTGCGCGGAAGATAAGACCACCGTATTCGCCAGAGAAGATGGTCATTTGCACCTGGAGCGTAAAGTTGCTGAAATTGCTTGACTGGGCAAAGCAGGGTTGAAAATAGCCTGAATCAAGCTCTTTGACGTGATACATTCCTCCGGTGAAGATGCAGCCACCGTTGTTGGCCGAATCGTACTGATTCCAGTTAAGTTGGCTATTGTTTGCCAGAGAATCGGTGACTACTGGAATACCACTGGTGGCCTGATCATAGATATTCTGCTGCGCGGTGAGGGTTGCCTGTGCCTGGGCCGTGGCAGTGGCGTTTTCATGCTGGATTACGTGTGCTGTGGCAGTGGCAACTGCATTCACCCGTGCCTGCGCTGTGGCTGTTGCCTGTGCGCGTATCTGGGCGGGATAGGGAATGGAGAAGTAATAGACAATGCTACTGCCTACAATCACAAGCAATACGAGGATCACTAGCAGTATGAGCATACCTTTAGAGAGGCCGCGACGCTGCTTTGGCAGTGGTTGAGGTGCTGGCGGTACGTACGATGGGGGATTTGCGATATAATGTTGCCCAGCATAGGGGTCGTAAGGAGATATACTTCTGTTTGCTGGTATGGTATCTTGAGCTGTCCCAGTAGTATAGATATTCTGTGGTGGTATGCCTCCAAGGGGAGATGCTGGCGCTGCAGAAGCTGTTTCTCTGAATGGGCCAAAGTCAGCGGGAATGGTCGAATCGGTATTACCTCCAGGTGATGAAGGAGGGGGAGCGCTTGAAGGTATGGGGGCGCCACATCGCGGGCAGTTGCTCATGCCTGGCCGGAGCGCTGTTCCACATGATATACATTGCATAGTGATAATCTCCTCTATCGTAAAGGTAGTACTGTGTGCTGTCGGTGGCAGGCACTCTTAGAGTTTCCAGGCCTGGGCATGCTTAAACGCTACATCAGTGGCTGTGGAGTGGGCATCTACGAAGACACCAATTTGACCAGATGTGTAAGTATTATCAACGACACTTCCGGCGTACTGCTTGTTGATGTAAAAATAGATGTTTTTTCCACGAACGACGACTGTTATCAGGTTGGTTTGACCCAGACCTTTTTTGATAGCTGGACTATTACCGAAGTTCAAATCTGAACTATGATTCTGGTCTTTGGAGACGAAAAGGTCAAAAGTACCGTCCTTGCCAATACTCAGTAAGTAGAAATGAAACGCGTCGCGATTCCCGCGAAAGAAGACTCCGCCAGCATCGCCCTTTGTGATGGTCATTTGCACCTGGTAGGCAAAGTTGGCAAAGTTTGTATTTTGGGCGGAGCAGGCAAAGTAGAATCCCTTCTGATCAATGCTGGCGTGATATGCACCCCCTGTAAAAGCGCAGCCCCCGCCTCCCTGGGCCTGGTCTTCCTCCCAGTTGCTGCCAGTGTTAAAACTCAGTGAGTCGTTGAGAACGGGACTTCCTTGTGTAGCCGAGTTGTAGATGTTCTGTAGGGCCGTGGCAGTGGCTACGGCAGCTGCCGTGGCCTGTGCCTGAGCGGTAGCCGTAGCGTTGGCAATAGCGACGGCTGTCCCTGTTGCCTGCGCATTGGCAGTGACGGTTGTCTGCGCCACTTCTGTTTGTCGTGTTTGAACTGTGGCGGTGGCCTGCACGTGTAGTTGGTTGGGATGATAGACCGTTGAGTAATAGATAAGACCAAAGCCACTGAACATGATCAGCAGGGCTAATACGATGAGCAGGATTGTCACGCCTCTAGAGAGTCCCCGCCGTGTCTTCTGTGGTTGTGTCGGGGGCAGCGGGGGTGGAGTATATGGCGGCTGTTGCGCACCCAGATAGAGGGGAGGTTGTTGCAGCGGAGGGTAGCCTGGTTGCCCATAAGGATTCGGCAAGGGCGCTGCAGGTTGCCCAGGAGTATAGGAAGGTGAAGACGCTGGACGGGCGCTCTCTGGTTGAGAACCGGGCAAAGATAGGAATGTTTCCTCTGTCGGGTTGGAAGCGTAAACGGCTGTGCCGCACGCTGGGCAATTTCTTGCTCCGGGGGGGAGTGTTGTGCCACAAGAACTACATTGCATTACAGATTTCTCCTGGTGAGTACATTATTAGTTTATGATACCAATAAGGCTGTGTTAGCATACCATGCTTTTGGTGCTACGCCAAGATGAAAATTCACCAATTTTTTCACTTGTGGACTATTCCCTGTTGAAGCTTACAACATCCAGACTTCTGTGTTGTTGAAAGCCACCGTTGTAGGATTGAGCTGGTCATCAGCGAAGACACCGATTGCACCGGATTGATACGCCCAGTCATTGACGCGGGTAACATACTGCTGATTGATGAAGAGGGTAAGACTGCTGCCGCGAGCAACCACCGCGATCTTGTTGGGTTGGTTGAGACCCCGGTGTATGGCCGGAGAGGAACCTTGTGCTAGCGATTTGGCATTACTGCCATTGATATCTACATAGGCGAAGAGATCATAAGAGCCGTCCTGTCCGACGCGGAAAAGGTAAAAATTTGTTTTAGCGTTATTGGAACGGAAGATGATTCCCCCACGATCGCCTTTGAGTATAGTCATCTGTACCTGGAACACGAAGTTACTAAAGTTGCTTGATAGATCGTAACAGGAAGCGAAAAAGCCTATTTGTGGCATGCTGGCGTCATAAGCACCGTTGATGAAGGTGCAGCCGCCACCGCCAGCTTTCGAATCTTCTTCCCAGCGGTGACTGTCCTGCTGATTCAAAGGGTCGTAGAAGGTGGGTTGAGCACTGGTTAGCTGAGCATAAAGCTTTTGTTGCGAGGTGGCTGTAGCGGTAGCATGGGCAAAAGCAAGAGATTCGGCCGTAGCGGTAGCTTTGTTGCGAATTTGTGTTGTAGCCTTTGTTTTTGCAGCAACGGTAGCGGTAGCTTCAGCATGTAACTGACCAGGTTGTGTGAGGGTGTTATAGAGAAGGATCGCGCTGCCACCCACGATAAAGAGAAGACATACAATGAGCAAGATTATTCTGGATCGCTGCCCTGCGTTTGCCATCTATTTTCACCTATGTGCCTTTGGAGATGTGAAAATAGTATAGCATGGCTTTACAACTTAACGATAGTGGGGGGACCGTTTCGCGGTTTGGAGGGCGACCCTTGGGTCGCCCCTACTTTGACGAGATTAGATCGTGCCGAGACGAGATTAGATCATGCCGAGTTCCCATTTGGCATCCTCAGTCATTTTATCGGTTGACCAGGGTGGGTCAAATGTCATTTCTACATTGCAGGCTTTGACGTTCTCAACCTCTGTAACGCGCATCTCGACTTCGGAGATTACCTCACCTGCCATCGGGCAGCCCATTGCTGTGAGCGTCATTGTGACGCCGACAATGCCAGTTTCATTGTTGATGTCAACGTTATAAACAAGACCCAGGTCGACTATGTTAACGGGGATTTCTGGGTCGTAGCACTCGTGGAGTGCATCCATGACCTCAGCTCTGTTTATTTCTGCCAAGATATGGCTCCTTTGCTTGTTAAACCAAGTATATTCCTAGTTTCAATCCTCAGCACCTCTTGGGAGATGCTGCAACGACAGATATCCGTCGTCATCAGTCTACCAATGATTGTACAGCTTGGCAAGACCTTGCTTTTGCTTAAAAGGTCTGCTGATTATGCACTAGGAATTCTCTTGCTTGTAATATAGCCCATATGGGACGTCTCTGTCAAAGGGAGTGAATGCCGGGTTATGCAAAATGGTGGTTTATGTTAGTCTTGAACCGATTTTAGCAAGATTTGGAGAAACCGTTCGTGTGAGGCAGAAAGTACAACATCGGCGTTTGGTTGTTGTTTCGTAAGTCCGAGATGATCGACAACTGTTTGTCCTCGACTTATAGCACTAACCGTTTCAATATCCACAAAAAGCCGCTTTGTTTCTGTTGCGACACTTCGATCCAACGCGATAGCCATGGCGATAGGGTCAGCGATAACAAATCCTTTTTCCGTTGCATGGGTAGCTTGAATATCAACACAAAACCTGGCTAGCGTTGTGCCAATGTTTCGCAGTGTGCTTGATTCAGTGGGGCTAACTGTAGCAAAGGCTGTTGAGGTATACCAGTCTACCATTGTTATCGGCATTTGTGAGGAAAATACTATTTTCGCGGCTTCTGGGTCCACCCATATGTTAAACTCAGCAACGGGATTAATATTACCAATCCCTTGCGCCGTCCCTCCCATAATGATACATTCCTTGACCTTGCTTGCTAATGGAGGATCAAGTAGAATTGCCATTGCAATATTGGTTAAAGGCGCGAGAGCAACTATGGTAATTTCGCCAGGATGGCGGTTTATAGTTTCTCTGATGATATCTACAGCATGTCCTGCTGCGTGTATCCGACCAGAAAGCGGTAAGCCGATATCTCCCATGCCATCTTGTCCATGAATATCTTGTGCTGTTTCAAGTGGACGTAGGATAGGAGCTGCCATACCACGAAACACTGGGACCTGTTTTTGACATAGTTCAACTGTATAAAGTGCGTTTTGTAGCCCTTGATCTAATGATACATTGCCTGCAACTACTGTAATTGCTTCTATTTGCACATGAGGGTCACGTAATGCCATCACTAAGGCAACGGCATCATCCGAGGCTGTATCAGTATCTATCAAAAAGTGGCGCATGTGCGTTCCCCTCGTTCAAATCTTGTCCACTTGAGGTTATCACGTTTACACCTGTGGGTCTTGATGCAGAAACGCCTCGACTTCGGCGCGTGTGGGTAGTCCTGATTGTGCGCCAAACTTTGTGACTTTAAGGGCGCTGGCATAGACGGCGAAGCGTAAAGCGTCTTCTGGTGTTTGTCCCTCCGTGAGAGCCACGGTTAAGGCGCCCACAAAACAATCACCGGCGGCTGTGGTATCAACGACCGGGACCTTTGGCGCAGATTGGTAGATGACCCTGGCTCCGGCCGTCTCTGCGGCGATGGCAAGGATCGCTCCTTGTGAGCCAAGGGTTATCACCACTTTGGCAATACCTTGCTCAAGGAGTACAGAGGCGACGTCGCGCGCATCTTCGAGACTCTCCACGCGCTGTCCGCGCTGTCCACTGAGCAGGCTGGCTTCAGCCTCGTTAACAATCAATACGTCCAGCTGCTGCAGTACTTCTTTTGGCAGCGGTTGGGCTGGAGCGAGGTTCAGTACGACCGGAACACCGCGGTTATGCGCGGCAGCGGTAAGAGACACGACGGTTTCGAGAGGGATTTCTAATTGCATTACCAGCGCTTGCGCCTGGGTGATGGACGCAAGGATGTTGGAGGTCTGTGCATGATCCAGTCCGACGCGCATATTGGCGCCAGGGGCAACGACGATGGCATTATCGCCGTCAGGATCGAGAAAGATAAAGGCCACGCCACTGGCTTCTTCCTGGTCGATAGCGATGAGACCCGTATCTACGTGGTCGGCTTGCAAGGCACCGAGGAGCCGTTCACCGAAGGGATCATTGCCAACACGTCCAGCCATGGCGACTGCTGTACCGAGGCGCGCAATCGCCACCGCCTGGTTTGCTCCCTTGCCGCCTGGAATAAGCTTGAGGGAGCCTGCTCCAAGGAGCGTTTCGCCAAGCGCGGGAACGCGAGTAACACGTACAACCTGGTCCATATTGAGACTACCTACAACGAGAATCTGGTTCTGCGTCATTTTTGCACCCTCTGCTGGCTTTATTATGGGGTTTCACAAATTGATCCAGGAATCCGTATGGGTCACAGCACGGTCATGCTGAGCACATGCGCTACGCTCAGTGTAAACTCCGCGAAGCATCTCTCTGCCCAGCGCGCCAGACCCTGCGCTGCGCTCAGGGTGACAGTGGAGGGGCCGATTTCATCATCCGGATTATTTTGTGAAACCTCATTATAAAGCATACGATATAGCAATGTGTGGATGCAAACCTGATGTGCTGGCTTCTAGAGTTCGCTGTACGGCATGACGGTATTCATGCTTTTGCAGTATGCCAGTAAGCGTTGAAAATAGGGCAGTGGTGCGAGCGCCTGAGCAGAACCTACCACGATGAGTTTGCGTTGAGCACGGGTAAGGGCTACGTTCAAGCGGGTCGGATTGATTAAAAACTCACGGAGTGGGTTTTCGGCTCCAGGCGTCTGTGAGGTAGCAAACGACATAATAATCACCATGCGTTCACCCCCCTGGAACCTGTCCACTGTATCTATGCTCATAGGAGTATCGGAGGCCATTCCGTGCCACCTGCTTGACTCATCATCACTGAAGAGATGACGGCGCACATTGGCAACTTGCGCGCGATAGGGTGCGATGATACCGATATCTTCTTGTGCGATACCACGTGCCAGCAAACCCTGCACCAGGGCGCGTACTGCGCGCGCTTCAGCATTACTGCTCTTCGGTCCGTCGCTGGTATCCCTGGCATGAACATCCAGGAAAACCAGGGGATATGCTGGTTGAAGGGCTTGACTAATGAGAGGGGGTTCACCCATTACAGAGAGGCCCGTTGGGTGAAACTCCAGTATGCGCCGGGCGACGGCAGGCGCAGCAGCGAGGGTATCCTCGTAAAAAGCCTTGGAGGCAAAGTGTGATATCCAGCGATTCATACGATATTGCAGGCGCAAGGAAACGCATGCGCTACTTGTCGCGTCCCACTCCTTCATATAGTCATCATCTAAGCGTTTGAGATAGCTAAAAAGCGAGTCAGCCAGTCCTTGTGCGGCAGCTTCTTTACTGAGGACGAGCGGGGGTAGTTGTTTTTCGTCGCCGACGAGAATAAAACGTTTAGCCAGGCGTAGAGCGCCTAAAATGGCCGGGATGGTGATCTGGCTGGCCTCATCAATAATGGCGACGTCGAATTGCAGTGGAGAGTCATCGCCAGGTGTTGTCAAGGGTGATGGGGAAGCATATTTTTCAGATGACCATGTCGAAGTGGTTGAAGCTACCACAGGCGTTTTGCATAACACCTCGCGCACGTCTGAAAGCGGATCATGCTCTGCCAGCAGATGTTTCAAGAGCCTGCTTTGTACACTGGCATGGACGTTGCGATCGTGTCCCAGGCGCACATAGTCATGGAAACCCTCGGAGTCGAGCCGCTTGAGCATATTATCGACAGCCTGATTTGTGTATGCCGCGAGTAATATACGCTGTCCTTGTTGGGACAGCCGCTTCACTATTTCGGCAATGACGCTTGTCTTGCCAGTACCTGGTGGGCCTTGTATGAGCAAGTAATCCTGCATCTGGAGCGCTTGCTGCACGGCGAGGTTTTGTTCGGGGTTGAAATCTTGCCGTGGTGAAACGCTGCTTTGACTACATTGTGTATATTGTGGTCGCGACCTACCTGCCACGAGATCGCGCAAATGGGCATCGGCATGTAGCCAGCGCAAGAGATTCTGTATAGTACGTACATGGACAATGTTGGACCCGTAGCGATCGATCAGCCTGGGACTAGCGATCAGTTCAGGAATCCAGACCCGTACGCGCTCGGCGCTAATATGTTTGATATTGCCTGTCACTACTTCACCGGAGATTGGGTCGCCATTGCTGAGCAATATTTCGTCACCTTCGCGTAACTCAGATGTGTTGTTGCAGAGGAAATCTTGTTCCCATTCCCCCTGCCCGGTAGGCTCTGGTTTTCCTAGCGGAACCAAATCACTGATAGCCGTGCCACGTTCGATACGTTCCGCAACAGGAGTTTTCCAGAGCATTGCCTGTTGCTGCTCGCCCTCCCGTCCCTCTACATGCAGTACCTGGTAGTACCTGGCAAAGAAAGCCTTTTCCTCATCGCTATACATGGGTTGGAGGCGAAATGGGGGGGAAGGAGTGCTTTTTGCGGATAATGGCCTATCCCCATTGTGGGATGACGTCTCAGCAGCAGGTTCTGGAGGTTGCCAACTGAGCAATGATGAAACCTGTTCGCACTCAGAGAGCAAAGAGCACCTGGTGCAGCGAGATGGTCCTGGTGGTGCTGAAGGTATGCCCGTGAGATGGCTGAGGACAAGAATATTGCGTGTCTCGTTGACTCGTTGTAGGTCTCTTATCGTGGGTTCAATGCCAAAAGCCTGTGCTTCTCCTGGGGTACCGCTATAGAGCAATGTGCCGCGAGCTTTTTTCATGCGGGGGTCGCGTCTTACTGCCAGCAGCGCATGGTAGCCAAAGACCTGCCAGCGATGGTTGGATCTGGGTAATGTTCCTGAGCCGACCATATTCTCGGAACGTTGTGCGCCGGGTTCCCCGCTTTGATTATCAGCGGAGGTTGCAGGTATATCCCACAAGGAAGCGCTCTGGTTCTGAAACCAGGTTGCCAGGCTTTCCAGGTGAGGCGCCACCTCTGCACGCATTGTCTCAACCGACACGTTCGCCAGGGCAAGGTCGAGGCTACTCTGATCAAGTGCCTGTTCAAAGTGGCGTTGGAGCGTTGCCAGGGGCGTCTCATGGCCTTTGGCCGCATGACCGGTCATCAATTCTCCCCGGTCGTGTTCTTTCAGAAGTTCTTTAAAGCAATGATGGACGAGGTTCCCGCGAATGGTGGCAGCTGATGTTGAGGAAGGTACTAACATGTTCAGAAGATATTGACGTGAACAGTATTCGGCGTGGTTGAGATCGGTGATATTCAGCAAGACATCAGGTTCCAACACGGCAAGCGTATAGGAGTTGGTCTGATAGATGTACCTGGGTTGGCCTTTATATTCTGTGATGATGGGTGGGGTTGGGAGATGATAGAGGCGAAGGGCGAGGTTATGTATCGTGACACCACGCTCATTTAGTTCTTTGACAAATTTGCCGTAGTAGTTCTGTATGAAGTGAACTTCGATACGTGCTGTTCCAGTGTCCAGAATGATGGTCGGTGTCTTCTCAGCATTGATGGTTTGTTCAAAGGCGGCTACAATGCGCCCATCGAGCTGCCTGGTGGCGCAGGGGGGATGTGGATCGAGGACACAGAGAAAACACTCTTGTGCTGACTCTTCTAGTTGACTTGTTGTGTGGGCTGCCATCAAGCTCTCTCCATTCTTACGGCTGCTGTGAGCAGTGTATGTGAAGAACAGATATTCGTCAAGGGGAATAGGGTGTGTGTATAATACATTACTACAAGTCCTGAGAAAAGAGGAAACGTACATGCCTACACCTCCTATTCGCACGATCACATTTGGAATAGACGAAGCTCATCCCCTTACATCTGCGGCCATCGAGCGGGCAGCATTTACTTTGCGGGAGGCTAGCACACGGTATGAGGCGGCGGGGTATGAGATACAGACCGTGCGGCTTTCGACGCGGCCAATCTTTGACGACCTGGCAGATTGGCCGCCGGTTGAACTGCTCAACTACGCTCGGGAACTGCAGCACATGTTAGATGATTATGGGCTGAGCTTTTGCTCAATAGGGACTGCAATGGCGGCGCGCCCAGATTTTCCCCTGGAAAAGATTCATGTGATTGCTGACCTGCTGGCTGCGACAAGCGCACTTAATGCCACGGTGCAACTGGCGACAGTACGATATGGCCTGCGGGCAGCGGCCGCTTTGCCCACTGCGGAGGTGATAAAACGATTAGCTGCGGAGACGCAGGAGGGATTTGGGAACTTCCGATTTGCTATGCTGAGCTGTGTCGAAGCAGGCGGGCCATTTTTCCCCTCTGCGTATCATAGCGGCCCTGCTAGCCTATCTCTCGGTTTACAAGGTGCTGGCATCATCGCCGAAGCGCTGCGTAATCTGCGGGCAGATGAAGACAGTCCTTTGGATCTTGCCTTTGTCAGTGAGAGGGTAAAGGCTGCGATTATCGAGCGGGTTCAGCCAGTTGTGATGTTGGCATATGAGCTTGGAGCAGCGCATGGTTTGATTTTTGGCGGCATTGATCTTTCACCAGCTCCTCTGGGAGAAGATAGTATTACCGCTGCAATGGAGCTTTGTGGCTATGGCCCTTTCGGCACAACCGGAACACTGGCGGTGTCTGCCGCGGTTACGGCTGCTTTGAAGAATACAGGAATGTCTGCCTTGCCTACCTGTGGCTATTGTGGGTTGATGTTGCCTGTATTAGAAGACGCGGCTCTTGGCCGGCGATGGGAAGAGGGGTATGTCAACGCCCATCAGCTGCTCCTGTATTCAGCGGTTTGTGGAACAGGGCTGGATACGCTACCGCTTTCAGGAGATATTACAGCAGGGGAGATTGCTCACCTGCTGCTTGATGTTGCGACATTAGCATTACGCTTAAACAAACCTCTATCGGCCCGTCTCTTTCCAGTTCCAGGCAAGCGGAGTGGAGAGCGCACAAGTTTTACCTCGCCCTATTTAACAAATACGCTTGTCAGGTGAGTCTCTCATCCATCGCGGCAACCCCTTCGCTACGCTCAGGGCAAGCTCTGAGCGTAGCGAAGGGTCTGTCTCGAGTGGCGCAGAGATGCTTCGCTGCGCTCAGCATGACAGAGATGCTTCGCTGCGCTCAGCATGACAGGGCTGCTGAGCGCAGCGATGAGAGGAGGTAAAGATGAGTTAGCTCTTGCTTGTGCCCCAGAGAACGTCCATTACGCCGTCGTAGGAGCGTTTGAGGCTATCGTAGAGGCTGGCATTCTCAATAGCGAGAGCGGCAAGGCTGGCCAGGACGGTAAGAAACTGAATATCGTCCTCGTGAAATATGATTTTTTCACTGGCGTAGGCGCGCATAACGCCGATGGCCTTACCGTGCACCTCTAACGGGACGCATAGGACAGAAACAATACCCTCCTGTTTAGCCGCCTCAGGGTACTGGAAACGGCTATCAGTGCTGACATCTGGGATGTAAACAGTTTTACCGCTGAGGGCCTCGCTATCAACGAGACTATGCTCGACCTCAACGGGGCCCTTTGCCAGATAACTACCGCTGAGTCCATAGCCTGCACTCAACTGCAATTGACCGGTTCGAGGATCGAACAAGCGCAAGATACAGCCCTTCACCTGCATGGCCTCGGTGATACTGATGACCACGCTCTCTAAAACTTGATCTAGCTCAAGGCTGGAGGTGATGGTCAAAGCTGCCTGGTGAAGTGCATGATAATAATCTTTATGTGAGTGAGACGGGGTAGCAGCAGAATGAGAATCTGTCATCATTGGTAGAATCCCTCCCAGTCGGTCAATGTTTATACACATGCATTAGACAATGCGGAGCGCAGCAAGGATGAGTTCACTATTTGAAATCCATCACTGCAACGCTGACGTGCTGGATAAATCCGCACTCTACAGCGCGCCTACTAAAGTTAGGAGCTATGAAAGGAAGTATTAAGTACACATACCATTATAACATATCTGTTTGAGGAAAAAAGGAGCGCCTAGTCCACTGAGGCGGAAACATGTCCATGATAATCGCTCCTGGTGTACGCCCAACCTGGCTGGTGCTTCTCAGGGGATTTATTCAGCCTCACTGGAAGAGTGGTTCCCTTTGGTGTCACGCTGAGCGCAGCGAGGGTCTGTCTCGCGTGGCGCACGAGATGCTTCGCTGCGCTCAGCATGACAGGACGGCGCTCAGTATGATAGGACGGTGCTCAGTATGATAGGACGGTGCTCAGCATGACAGGACGGCGCTCAGCAGTGTCGAAAGGTAGTTGTGGATTGCAGGACCGGGTGCCAGGTCAATTGCCGGCTAGACTTTCTCAGCGCGTGCCTCTTTGGGCGGATCTCGTACAACCCATACGCGGCACGGGGCATTTGTCAGTACATAGGGTATTGTTTTACCCAGGTCGTTCTGTAATTTATGAGGGTCACGTACCATCCCCAGCATAATCAGTGCACAGGAATGATCTCTTGCTTCATCAACGATAGCGGTACCGGTATCGCGTGCCTGGACTACTTCGGCCACAGCTTCACAACCAGCATCGTCTGCAATGTTCAACGCCTCGGTGAGAAGTTTATCGGCGTGTTCAGATTCTTTGGTGAGAACGGCTTTGAGAGGTAATGTACGTGGTACTTCGATTATATGAACAAGATGTACTTTGCGTTTCGCTTTTTTTGCCATCAGACAGGCAAGTCGGACCAATTCGTTATCGAGTTCCTTTCCCTCGACAAAGACGGCGATATCGCCAGTTGCCCCGACTCCTGGGGCCGATTTGCTCGTATCTGTCGCATCTTTGACTTTCGAGCGCCATAGGTGAACCATAATGTCTCCCCTCCTGGTGGAGATGATGAACAGCATCATTGTAGCATTCTTCAGTATTCAGCATTCTCTGCGGATAGTCTTCAATGCCTTCCACACAGGTTACTATGATTCTATCGCTTAAAATTGATAGCGTCAATGTCTGAATTGTACAACAAAGACAGTGGTTTATGATTCATCATGACTGTATCAAGGGGTGTTGAAGCACTTGTACTTCAACACCCCTTGAAAAGGCCCGCCAGATGTACTTTACTCTGGTTCAATTGTCGCCGTGAGTCCGTAACTCAACAAGCGTTCCTGGTAGAATTCGGCAAGCTCTTTAGGGCATACTGCGGCAATGGCGCTACCGCTAAGATGCGCGGTGAGCATAATGCGTTCAGCCTCTGTTTGCGTGAGGTTATTGATAGAGTGGAGCAGTACGAAGACAACATAGTTCATTTCATTGTAGTCATCGTCGTATAAGACAACTCTGTACGGGGGAAGAAGTTTGGCACGGAGGCGTAGGAGTTCCTCCGTTTCCACCTGAAACTGGGGAAGAGTCATAACATTATTGGGCATAGCGAGCATTCTCCGATAATAAAGATAAAATGAAAGGATAAAGATCTTCTCTCACTATTGTAATCAAGTTTTAGCTAGATTTCTAGCTTTTTAGAAATCAGTCCTATAGAAGCTTCATGGAATGTTATAAGATGTAGACGGATAGAATACGGTAATGTCAAAACGAGGTCACATTGATGAACCATCAAGATCATGTCAACTTGCTGCGAAGAGGGATAGTGGAAGTTGGTGGTGTATGGGCCGATTTTGGTTCGGGGGCGGGGGCTTTTACGCTGGCACTGGCTGATTTATTAGGACCAGGCGGAGAAATCTATGCAGTGGACAAAGATAGGAGCGCGCTCAAAGAGCAGGAAAGAGCAATGCGAACTTACTTTCCAGATACGATGGTTCACTACATCAATGCAGATTTTACGCAGAGACTGGCTCTTCCTTCGCTTGATGGAGTTGTGATGGCCAACTCGCTGCATTTCCTGCGTCAGAAAGATGCCATATTGCAGTTAGTGCGCAGCTATCTCAAGCCAGGTGGGCGCTTGCTCATAGTCGAGTATAATGCTGATCGGGGCAATATGTGGGTGCCGTATCCCTTCTCGTTCAGGACCTGGGAAGTGCTGGCGCATAAGAATGGGTTTTCTTCTACGCAATTGCTGGCAACGGTTCCCAGTCGCTTTTTTGGTGAGATGTACTCCGCCCTGAGTATTACATAGGCTTCCCAGGTGGGCGCGATAAATCGGCGGTGATATACATCAAGCTAAGAAAAGCCAATGCAGGCAGACCCTTCGCTGCGCTCAGGGTGACAAGGGACCGCTGTCATGCTGAGCGCAGCGAAGCATCTGGAGGCTCATCGAGAGAGACCCTTCGCTGCGGCTCAGGGTGACAAGCAGGGGCCATCCCATGCACCTCTGGAATCCTGGGCCTGTGTCTTAGGTTGATGCATATTGGGGCCGATAAATCGGCGATGGGCACGATAAATCGGCCCCTACAAACGGTTTATGACTCTGAAATAGAGCTTCTTGCTTCGATAGGTAGACCTTCCATCTGCATGATTTTGAGCGCGTTCGTTGTGGGGCATGGGCCGGGGCGCAAGATGTAATCAAAGACCATTTGACCGTGGATGACTTCTTCTTTGAAGTGATAGTTTTTGATTAGTGGTGACTCATCGGCCAGGTGCACAAGCTCCAGGTCGTGTGTTGAAATGACGCCAAGGCAGTTTCGTCCGACCAGGGCCTGGATATAGGCACGGCTGCCGATCAATCGCTCGCGGTTATTGGTGCCCTTGAAGATCTCATCAATGAGGAAGAAAAGGGGCAATTTGTCGTCTCGCTCCAGTTCTTGTAACAGAGCTTTGAGGCGTTTCACTTCCGCATAGAAATAGGAGTAGCCACCGGTTACGGAATCGCTGACCATGATACAGGTAAAAATCTTGAAGAGAGAGGCCTGGAAGGAAGCGGCGTTGACCGGTCCACCGGCATAGGCCAGGCAGAGGTTGATCCCTAATGTGCGCAAAAATGTGCTTTTGCCTGACATATTTGAGCCCGTGACAATGACTACCTGGCCCGGCTGGTTCATGGTGAAATCATTGACGACTTTTTGTTCAGCCACAATCAGTGGATGCCCCAGACCACTGGCGCTGAACATGCAATGGTTGCTATGCTCCCCGTGCTCCGCGTCTACTAGCAATTCAGGTTGATTGTACTCCGGGTTCAGGTAGGAAAAGCTGGCGAGTGAACTGAGAGCTTCAAGCTCAAACCAGGTATCGAGCCATGCGGGTAAAACGGCGGTTATCAGTGCTTTGAAGTGGTTCAGCCGAATGGCCACGTAGACATCCCACGGCAGCAGGGCATTCACAATGAGCCAGAGGAATGGATTCTTTGCCAGCGTGGCAGCTGACGCGATGCGCGAGAGCTTTTTTAAGAGTATGGAAGGGCTGCGGGATGGATCAATAAAGAACGGCTCGCACAGCTCTTTTACGTGCTGTTTGTTGCCGTAGGGATAGGTTTCCAGGTACTCAAAGACTGTGCTGAGTTGCGCAAAGGCATCACGCAAAAAGTAGGCGTCCTCGAAGAGGTCGCCGCGTTCCTTGCGTTTGAAAGAGAACCAGCCGATGGAGAGTATCAAGGCGATGATCCAGAATTGAGGGCCAATGAGTGCGAGGCTATTCAAGAGCAGGAGGGTTATAGTGAGCGCTGATAAAGCGATGGCTACAGTGACGGTTACATGAGATTGTTTATATTTATCCTGCTCCTTCAGCCAGTTCAGTAACCTTTTCCCTTCCAGGTGTTCTGCAACGTTTGTTGAAGCAAGAAGCGTTTTCAGGGTAAGATTATCGCGGAAACGGGAGAGGGGAGCCAGCTCTTGTATCAATGTCTGTCTCCGGCCTATGGTCTGGGGGTCTGGCGTTGTGTTCAGCAACCACTCGCGGACGCGCTGTCTGCCCTCGAATGAGACGGCCGTGGTGATAAGCTGGTGCAGTGAGCGCTCTCCGGTGATGTCGAGATCCGTTTCAAAAGGGTGGTCCACCTGTGATGAGTTTGTGATAATGGATGGAATGTTGCCCCAGTCCAGTCGAATGCGGGCCACGTGTGTTGATTTGATCTGCAGCCAGATATTGTGCCTGGTAATGCTGCGCTCAACCTGGCGTTGAAAGTACGCAGCGATGCTAAAACCGGCAAGTGTGATAAAGGCGACGGCGAGGGACCAGGGCCACCCTGCCAGGAAAAAAACGAGAATGGCCAGGAAAAAGCCAGGGAGGAAGATTGCCAGGCGCACCCACGAAAGGCGATTGCTGCGCTGGTTTAATGCGTCTATGCGCCTGTGCAGGCGATGTATTTGATTTTCGAGAGCGTGTAGGCGCTCGGGTTTGGTGATCACTGGCAAATACCTTTTTCTTTTCATCATTACCTTATCATTCTTGGTTCATGTGCTCTGATTATAGCGTATTCTGATCTCACCCGTGACATTTTTTCTCTGACGGGATATAGTGCTATCAGGATAGCATGCCAGGTGTGGTTCTTGCACTGGCACTAACTTGATGAAAGGGAACAAGTATGCGACTGGAGAAGAAGAGTGTTCTGGTAACAGGTGGCGCCTCTGGTCTGGGAGCAGCATGTGTCAGGCTGTTGAGTGGTTTGGGGGCCAAGGTGGTTATCGCCGATTTGAGTAGCGAGACAGGAAGCGCGCTGGCGGCAGAACTGGGCGATGCAGTAGTATTTGTGAAGACTAATGTGGCCGAGGAGGAATCCTCGCAGGCGGCAGTGAAGGCTGCGGTTGACGCGTTCGGTGGCCTGCACGTGGCGGTTAACTGTGCCGGCATAGGAATTGCCGAAAGAGTTTTGGGCAAGGATAGACCACACAGCCTGGCATCCTTCTCGAAAGTGATCCAGGTAAACTTAATTGGGACATTCAATATTATCCGATTGGCTGCTGCTGCTATGTCCACCAATGAAGCAGACGAAGGCGGTGAGCGCGGCGTGATTATTACTACTGCTTCCGTTGCTGCTTTTGATGGTCAGATCGGGCAAGCGGCGTATTCTGCCTCAAAGGGGGGCGTTGTCGGTATGACGTTACCCATTGCGCGCGAGCTTGCCCGCTATGGTATTCGCGTCATGACGATTGCTCCCGGTCTTTTTGATACTCCTTTGCTGGGAGGTTTGCCGGAAGCCGCGCGTATTTCACTGGGTCAACAGGTGCCGTTCCCGTCTCGCCTGGGACGACCAGATGAGTATGCTGCCCTGGCCAGACATATTATCGAGAACCAGATGCTCAATGGGGAGGTGATCCGGTTGGATGGGGGGATTCGTATGCAGCCGCGCTGACACCATCAGCAAACACTTGAAACACTGCTCTGCCATACGGTACACTGAATGAGGATGAGCAAGCTGAATGTGAAGGGAAAGATGCTCTCCAGTAAGTTCTAAGGTGTGAGCCATGATACAAAACCTGACAGCCCATCAGCAATCACCTTTGACGGGTCGGCAACGTGAGTTGCACCAGCTGTGGGACCTCTTTGAGGCCAGCATGACCGGTCACACGCATGTCGTGTTTGTCAGCGGTGAACCAGGCATAGGCAAAACACGCCTTCTCAATGAAGTGGCGGAGCGTGCAGAGCAGAGCGGCGCACTCGTGTTGCGCGGAGGCGACTCAGAGGCTGAGGGCATGCCCCCCTACCTGCCATTTCTCGAAGCGCTCGGTCAGCACATCCGCACGGCCACGCCGGACGAACTGCGTGAGCAGACCAACCCGCTGGCCTCCGTGTTGGCCACGATCTTGCCAGAGCTGCCGTTGCGCCTGGGGAGTCTTCCATCTAGTTACTCGTTACCTCCAGAACAGACACGCCTGCGGCTCTATGAAGCCGTGGGCCTGTTTCTGACCGCCATTGCTGTTCCCCGTCCATTGCTCCTGCTCCTGGACGATCTGCAGTGGGCCGACACGGCCACCCTCGACCTGCTGTGCTATCTGGCTCAGCACCAAGCGACCTCCCGTCTCTGCATCCTGGGAGCCTATCGCTCCGACGAACTGGCCAGTCACCCGGCACTAGAGCGCAGCATCCTGGACCTGACCAGGAGTCGCCAGCTAACAGCTCTTGCGCTTCACCCCCTCACCGAGGCGGATGTGGCCGAGCTGACCACCGCTCTGCTGGGCGTCCCTCCCCATCCCACCCTCTGCCAGTTGCTCTGGAAAGAGAGCGAAGGCAACCCGTTCTTCCTGGAAGAGGTGCTCCGGGCATGGCTGGAAACGGGGACGCTGACCTTGACTCCCTCTCAAGCAAACATCAGCACCTCCTTACCGGAGAGCCTGCCCGCCAGTATCAGCGGCCTCATTCACTACCGCCTGGCACGTCTGCCTGCAGAGGTGCTCGAGACGCTGCGCACTGCCGCGATTCTTGGCCGTACCTTTGCAGGCAGCTTCCTGGCCGAGGTGATGGGACAGGACGAGGAACTGGTAGAGGAGAGGCTCCTCACCGCCGTGCGTGCGGGAGTGCTCC
>WNGM01002223.1_pt1 | contig 23885 bp, 42 predicted proteins | sample 5400571 | NCBI WGS metagenome assembly WNGM01 (sample SAMN13153378, study PRJNA577476) | soil metagenome | isolation source: 100 cm soil or saprolite under Garry oak tree replicate 2 | place: USA:California | collected 2016-06-15 | reverse complement strand
CGCCGTACGTCACCGCAGTTACGGTGTTGATAAGGTTGAACGTGGTGACACCGACGAGAATCCCGTTGCCGTTGTTGACGTGCGTCCAGGTGCCGGGACTGGCGGTGAACTCGGTCCCGGAAAAGGACGGTCCTACGGCGTCAAAGGCGACAGCCATTTACGCCTCCTGGAGAGGGTTTTAGCCAGACTGCGGAACCCGGGTTGCAGGATTCCCGCGAAAAGCGGGCGATGCCGTATGATCAGCATCACCCGCTTTCACGCTGGCTTACTCGCTGATGACCAGTTCCGGCACCAATCCGACATTCAGGGTAGTACCGGCGGAACCTAGCATGTAAGTAATAGCTACGGTCCCGATGGAATTGTTAAGCTCAAACCCAGGGGTAAACCACTCACCCCAGTTAGCTCCTGCAGTGGCGGGCAGCGTCTGGGACCACAGGATGTTCCCGTAAGTAGCAAACGACGCCGTACCTGAGCCGCTGGATGTCGCAAAAATCCAAGTGGACAGTGCCGTCGTAGTAGACTGAGAGACAGGGTTCACAGATGCGGTGGACTGCAAGGTGCCTGTGGGGGTGCCGCTGACTCTGCGGATACGGAAAGTGATCGTCCCGTTAGCTGGATAGGACGCGCTTGCCCCAGAGTAAGTGGAAACACGCACTGCGGAGATGTTATATTCCCCAGTGCTGACTCCATACATCAGGACATACTCTGTACCTAGTACGCCACCAGAGCCGATGAAGATACCAGTCGCAAGTTGCGGATCTACGTTATAGGTGCGAGCCAAAGCCACACATTTCTCCTTTGTGTCAGGTAATAAAAATTTCCCCCGACACTCCCGCCGGGATGTTAAAAAAACAAACTTAGTACTGCATCTCTCAACAAGAAAAAGTGGCTTCTGGCTACTACCCGAAAAAGATAAGGATCTAGCCCGCTGGCTGGAGTTCCTCGGACCCGACAGTCGTGATCGGTTGCGTAGTGCTTTCACGTAGCAGCACGATTTTCTTGATATCATCATTCATTTGGGTCTTTCGCCACAAATAGTATGCTTCCCTGTCAGCGGTGAACTTTTCCCCGGACTCCCTGGAAGTCTTGTCACCCTTCCATTGATGCTCGACTTTGATGGCACGCAAGTGACGGATGCAGCCAGCACCCTTGCCGAGATCTGCCCAGATATTATCGATATACCAATGAGAGCTACCTGGGTACGCCATCCAACCCAAAGCCTTGACAATAGGCGACGAGAGAACGACTGCCTCCGGGATGTCCTCCCTCACCCCGTCCCAAGGGTACGTAAATCCGATTCCGCCCATGCGGAGAATCCCGGTGATCAGCAACCGATCCCAGCCGGGAGTAACCGGAACATGATCATCGCCAAAGCTAGCAAAGAAAGGGTACCTGTCTACGTTTTCCAGGGAGATGACGTTTGTCCAATCCGTCAACCCCTTTCTAGAACCTGTTATGAGTTTGTCTCCGTCTTTCCCAGCGGTCTTCATGACATACTCATAGCGTTCCAGCTCCGCGTCATCATCATCGACTGCAACATGAACATGGGCTTTCACCTGGCTGGTCGCATGTACGGCATCAAGCAACCTCGCGATGTTCTGAGGCCTGCCTCGTGAAGGAGTAATGACAAGCAGATCACCTGGAATGTCAGTCAACAGGTTCCTCTTCCTGGTTTACGCGGGGGGCTTTCAGCCATTCCTGCAAGTATGCCTGCCGGTGCCGGGGGTTATCCCAGTCAAGCTCATCCTTATCGATGAGTTCCTGCAGTTTAGGGTTGAATGTAATGTTCTCGCGGTCTGTCATAATTTACACCTTAATGATTCCGAGTCCATACTCCCCGGAAATCTCCTCCCAGATGATTCTTTTTTCCGCACAGTACTCATTGAGTGCCTGTGCGACCGGGGGGATATCTGAAAGCGGCGTGTACCCGTACCAGCTTCGGAGTTTCGTGTCATGAAACAACGCCACACCACCGGGGGCGACTCTAGGCATGTACATGTGCAGTTCATTGAGAACGTACTCGTATTCATGGTTCGCGTCCACGAACAAAATGTCTACTTCAACCGGGAGTTGACTGATGGTATCAGGATTCATGTCGTCTCCGTGAATGAATGTCCAATATGGAAGACTCCGCCAAGAGAACATTCCGTCAAGGTCACGGGTCACGTTGTCAATGTCCACCGACCAGACATGACCGCCAACTTCCTTGGCGGCAGCAAGGAAAGCAAGCGTCGAATTCCCCTTGCGAGTGCCTAGCTCCAGTATTCGCACCTTATCATAGGACTTCGCCATGTCATGAAGGAAAGGTAGGTATTCCTGAATGTCACTCCACCTGGATAGGCGATCCGCATACCCGGAGTGAACGGTAATGATAGTCTTACCCCGAATGGCATCAAAAGTGCGAGCAAGAGGCATCAGATGAAAACAATTCGCAATGAAGAATCGCTAGCCGCCATGCGAAGCGCACTTACTACGCTCTCCTGGATGTCGTGCGGCTGATCACCATAATTAAAAGGAACAGCAATCTTCGGTAGTCCGTTGCCAGTGGTAGATATGACAGTGTTTGCACTTGACAAGATCACTGCAGACACCGTTACCGCCGGGGTTGCTGGCACGTTTCCGGTAACTGCTATCGGAATATGGACACCAACCGGAAGAGACAAGTTACCGACACCATCTACGTTTGTTCCCTCAATATAATTACTGAAAACTGCCGTAGACACCACTTCTGCGGTGCTGTGAGAGTATGTGAGCAATTCGGGATAACAGAATTGCGTTACATCCCACATTCCCTCTGCGCCTGCGGCAAAAACACTCCATGTAATACCGTCAGGTGACGTGAGTGCATTGGTACCATTGAGCCTGATATATTTATGATTAACTGGATCATAAACGGGGCTAGTTGTATATTCACCGCTGAATTCTGTTGTACCCGAACTTGTTACAACTCCGTACCAGAGATTACCCTGCTGCACTACGAATCGAAGAAGAGGATAGCAAGAGGGATGAGTAGGATCTCCTTGAGACAATACTTGGAGAGGTACGGTAGTAGATAGCTGGATACCCGCCCATGCTGTGTAACTGCTACTCGCAGCATTACCCGGCTGAAGTTTAACTGCTAGACTAGTATTTTCAAGAGTAAGTGGCGTTACCCTGATAACGCCGCCGAATTCTGTGTACGTCTCACCATACACAGTAACTGTACCAGGAAGGGTAACGGTAAGTGTATCGTCTGAAATAACGCTTGCAGACGATCCTCTATGGTAAAGCCGCTGCCAGTAAGGATTCAGCATTTGCGTCGTATCTGCAATGCTGTAACTTACATAAGCGGTATTACTCATTTGATACGCTCCTCTAGAACATCTAGGGTAGGCTTCCAGTACTGTTCGAACACCCGGTCCGCATCATAAAGCATTGCGAACTCCCGCGCGTTCTTCTTCGGGAGAGTCCCGTCTTCCCTTGCATACCAGGCTGCCTCATATGCTTGCTCGATGTCGTTAACATCCGGACGCACCCACCATGCTGCGTGCCCGTTACTCCAGTACAGGGTTCCCGCGACAGTCCAACCCGCGCCGCACAACTCGGTAGTAGCACTTGCATCGGTGGTGACTACCGGAATTCCACAGCTCTGCGCTTCAATCAGCGGCAAGCCGAATCCTTCACCGTAAGAGCAAAGGGACAGGATATCCAGCCCCCGGTACCACGAAGCCAGATGTTCCTCGGAAATGATGCCAATGTCATAACTATAACTGTCTGGGAATTTGACAGCTTCCGTTATTCCCAGCCGGGTTGCAAGCCCGGTGATATTAATCCCAGGATTTGCGTAAGGGGAAGTGTGCATCGCCAAGATGGAATCTGGATGATTAGCGTGGAAGTTGGCGAATGCAATCATCTGCTCCGCAATACCCTTGCGAACATCCCGGTTCATTGCCAGCAGCCCGATGACGAACGTGTCATCCGTCACCCCTGGAATAGTGTCCCGGTAAGGAGCGGGATCGCCGGGACAGTAGATCTGGGTGTCAACACCATGCGGTACATACAAGGGCTCCGCGCCCTCGTTGTACAGTACCTGCTCACCGAAACGGGATATTGCGATCGGGATTCCGCCACCTTCGCGCAAAACCAGAGCGTCCCCTTCACCGAGGGGGTGACAGTCCACAGGAAAAACATGAGCAAGGTTAATTTCCCGCAGGGTTCCTGCTTGAGCCACCTTGATCAGTCCGAAAACATCCGCCAAGGTAATAGTCAAGTCAGCCTTGAAATACTCATGAGTGGCGGTAATAGTGTCGTTCCCGGCGTTGTCGCGAGCACAAGGGAGAACTTTGAACCCGTTCCACTCCAGACAGTTCCCGCCAAATGAATACGGAGAGGCGATGGCAGCGATCTCATGCCCGGAAGCGGCAATACGGGGTACCCACAAGGCAGTTTGCTTGCCGTAAATACCCTGAATTATTCCATGGCGCGTTGCTGTGGAAAATAATTCTCATAGGGCTATATCAACCTCCTCACGTTGAGAAGGAAAGGGTTTCCTCGACACGATCATCTCCAGGAGGGCATAAAGGCCCTATCATCTTTTATAATGAGGGCTTTTCTTTACTTTGTCAAGTACCACCGCCTGCCCGTATGCCCAGCAGATGAAAAATTATCCTAGGTCGCGCTGACGTTGGCAATTTCTAGTCTACCGCATTTCCCGTATCCTCAGGATTATTCTGCGAGTTGATCACGGAAAACCCGATGAATACATCCGCTATGAACTGGGTGGCAGTACGCTCAGGCAACCCCGACATGAGGGCAGCAGCGTGCAGCTGAGCCAGTCCTTTCATCATCGCGATCATTTCTTCCGGAGCGGAAAACGGGTCCGGGATATCCTCGATCATCAACTTTGCTCCTCGTCAGTATCAAACACGTCTTCCGGGTAAATTGTATTCTCCTCGTTCCACTTTTCCCAGTACTCAACCTCGTTCCGGTTCCCGTTCCCGAAAAGTACCTCACGCTTGATTCGCAGGCATGCACGCAGGTGATACCCTCCGCAATCCCCGCAGAGACCTTCGGGACGGTGGCTGAAAATCCCCGAGGACACTAGCTGTGCCCGCTGTTCAGGCGTTAGCTGGCTCATATTCTACCCATCCTATAGAGAAGACCTCATCATAGTGTGTTTTCCCGTCATGCTCTTCCAGCGTACAGGAAGCATCCATTATCCCGGGTTCAAGTGCCAGTCGTATGGGGGAACCGCAGGTCATTACCTTCTCCCCGAAAACCAGTTTTTCGGGGTGTACTGCGGACCCCCGAAATTCCCTGAGACTTTCATTACCTGCGCCATGTACACGTTCGGGTCAGGGGAGCATTCTGGGCAAACCTTCAGCTTGAGAGGATACTCGTGCCCGTTAGGACATGTCCGGTAGTACGCGGCAGACCAGCGAATCGCGGACTTCTTCCTTGTGGGGTCCACTGCTTTCGTCTGCTCTGTCACCGGGGTCCCGCAAGACTTGCATCTCTTGTCAATATAGACATGCACGTCATCTCCGCAGCCTTTACACGCGGAAAACCCGTAGATTTCCTTATAATTGACTGCCCCGAACCCGCACAGTTCCCGCATTGCGTACACCCAGGCGTCAGCGCGATCATCGTGAGCCTTTACCCGATCATCGTAAGAAGTGAGAGCACACAGCTGCCTTTCCAGCTCCTCGAACTGAAAACGATCCCCCACCATGTGAATCCGCCCCTGCTCCGCGAGGGGGGACACGGGCTGGGCTCTGATCTTCTTTGAGTTCATCGCCTGGATGAGCTTGAGAGGAATATACGGGTCTTTCTGGTACAGCATCCCCTTGAAATAGTCCCCCACCCCGTTTTTCTCCCCGACCACGAGGGAGGCATCCCAGCGGTAGTACGCATCAACCAGCGCGTCCATCACCTTATCCGGGGTCCCCTGGAGAGAGCAGTCCTGGAGGGTGTACAGGTGCTGGTCTTCCCCTTCCGCGCACACTGCGATACCAGTCTCGTCAGATTTAATGCTGGAAGAACTCGCAGGGTCTACGGCTACGACAACCCTGCGGAATTCGGGGACCTCATGCTCCTCCACCCGGAACTCATCAAACCACTCGAACTGGAACAATGCTCCCGGGATTTCCGCAATGAACTCCCCTTGCAGCTCCTGCCGCTCCAGGAACGTCCCCTCCCCGAATTTGGAGGTGACTTTCGCGATCATCTTCCCGACGCCTTCAGCCTTCCAGTTTTCTGCTGATGTCGCACGGGTAAAATGGAATTTCTCCGGATTCTTCCCGGCTTCCTTGATGATCTCACGGAGAAGTTTCGTGTTCCTCGGGGTGGTGGTGATCATCAGCTGACCTTTAGAGGTTCGCAGCGCAGGGAGAAGACCAGCCTCATAGAACTCCGGGTAGCGGATAATACCCAGCTCGTCAAACCAGCAGTACCCCAGGTTGGCGCCTCGGATGGATTCTGCCTTCTCAGCGGAATACCCCTGGATTATGCTTCCGTTACGCAGGGTGATCCGCAGGTCGTTCTTGTTATGGTCGATGATCTCCCCGGGCTGTGCCGCGTTCTTGATCCCGGAAGGTCCCTCGAAACAGGTGTTTTTCACGTCTGCGAAAGTTGGAGCGCACACCGCGACCCATACCCCGGGCTCAGACAGCCCCCGGGAGAGCGCCCAGTTGGCTCCTGTCAGGGTTTTCCCGAACCCTCGCCCCGTCATCAGCAGCCAGGTTTCCCAGTCCGCGTAGGGACGCTCACAGCCGCAAGCCTTTCCTGTCTTCGGATCGGGGAGGCGATGCCTCGGGTGATCTGGAGGGAGCTGCTTGTTGTACGCCTGCGTCTCCCATGGGCGGGGTTCCGCAGCGGCTTTCATCGCGAGAATCTCCGCACGCAAGCGCGCTTTCATCTCCGGGGAGAGTTTCGAGAAATCTTTAGCCACACACCGCCAAGGGAAAGCTAGTTCGAATCCTTGATTATACACAATGATACAGCCCCCTGGCTATTTGAACCAGGGGGCTGTATCTGGGACCGGGGCAGTCATCCCGTTCCCTGTCCTCGCGGGGGATCGCGAGGCGAGAACATCACTCTACCACATCACCTGATCCGCCAGTACGAGGACGGGGGGAAGTACGGGCTGATCCGGTGAAACCCGATCGGTTCGGAGTGCGTGCGGGCTCCGTACGTGTACCCATGCCCCACGTAAAACTCGACGTGATACGGATAAGACGAACTCCCCCAGAACGCGAGGTCCCCGCGTCTCGGGTGCCGCACCCTGTACAGCTTCCCGGACTGCACCATTCCCACGGTGTAATGCGGGAGATATATCCCGGAATGCCGGAATGCGGTGGAGATTAGCCCAGAACAATCATAGGCATACGGTCCTGCCGCACCCCAGCTATAGGGGAGACCTTTCGTGTGATGCTCAGCCCAGGTGAGTGCTGAACTGCTTATCCTAGCGGGATTCCTGGGGGCTGCCTGAGCATTGACCGCAGGAGCGAGGATCATTGCCGTAACTACGAGAGCGGCTACCCATTTCGTTCTCATCAGGGTTGACACACCCATTGCGCGAACGTCTTCCCGGACGCTCTCCACTTGGAGACCGCGTTACGGGCATTCGTCATCGGGTCGTAGATATTCCCCCCGACGACCTGTCCCAAAATTTGCCAGTACCCGCTAGCACCACTCGGGTTATACGCGTACTGCCTCCCCCCGGATTCGCATTCCGCGACAGCGGCAGCTGAGCGTGCCGCCGAGGAATCCCCGCCAGCCGCGATCCACAGGCGCTCCAGTCCCGAGAAGGAAAGGTTTCCTCCTCCCTGGTGATAGCTTGAGGACGCTCTCCGGATGGCGTGCCTCCCGGTGCTGACAGCCGCCGCAACGACGATCCTCGGACGAGCCACCGGGACATCGCGGCAGTCTTTAAGCAGTTTCTGCCCTGGCAGGATCAGGTCAGGGTTGTCCCCGATGATCTTCTTGTTCTTCTTGTAGATCCCGGTCCAGTCGTCCGGGGTCCCGCAGAATTCTTTCGAGACACTCCCCAGAGTGTCCCCGCGATGAACAACAATCTCAGCGGGAACCTGGTGTTTCGGAGTGTAGCGCTGGATAAGCGCGGTGATGCTCGCAAGGTTCGTTTGCGGAGAGGATCCCTCCTCTCCCGAAGGACGAACCTGCGCATGTGCCGCGACGGGGGTGGTGGTGAGAACCATTCCAGCCACTGCTGTGGCTGCGACCCCTGGCGCAAGCGCTCTTACTGAGCGGGAAGGCTTACGATGCTTGCCTCGGCATGACATATGACTCCTGAGTTCGCAGTGTGCTCACATGAGTCCTCAGGAACCGAAGGACAATGAGCCTGGTATACCTTCGAAGAGGACTTCCCTTCGAAAGGTCTACTCAGGATGCCATGTTGCCTGAACGCTGTCAGCGATACGGGGAAAAAACTTTTCTGGTCAGCTGCGGCATTCCCTCAGGGACATCAGTGCCTCCGCGATGTCGATCAGCGTTTTCGCAGGATATGCCCGTGGCGTACGCCCCTGAGAGCGATACTCCCGCATGTTCATCGTGCCCGAAGGTTCCAGCTCCAGGTACTTCACGACCTCGCGGAGCAGTCCCTCGGGGATTTCCAGGTGTTTCGCGGCAAATGCCAGAGTCCAGTTGTCCCCGTCCAGCTCCACCGCCGGGAGTCCCGCCCAGCCCTTGCCACGGAGAAGGGTATCATCTTGCGGGAGCGGATGCTGTACGGTCACGGGAGACCTACGATATTGTCCTGCCAGATGAGTTCCAGCTGCTTGGTGAACGCTGAGTATTTCAGGTGCGCTTCGGGCTTGCGACCTTCCTCATCTTTGCAGTCCTTGTTCAGGCACTTGATAACTCCTTTAAGGGGGAGCATCCGCAAGGTACGGTTCTCGCAAAAAGGACATACGCGTTCTTTCTGTCCTTCGATACGCGGCAGTCGCCTCGGGATTTCCGAATCCCCCAGTGCGATCGAGGCTTTTCGTGACCACCCTTCCAGCCATCTGGTGTTGGAGATCACCATAGCATCCTGCGCGCCCTGAGCCAGCGCTACGATGCTATGCAGCGCCTTCCCGGTATTGACACTGCTCCCCCCTCGTTCCCGGGGGGGGAGCTTCAGGGAAATGCGCAGGCAGGCTTCCGCGTCCCTGCTGCGCGCATGCAGGTCCATGATCGCGTGCGCAACCGCAGCACACCACGGAGGCTGGGAATGGTCAATCTTCCCGTGGAAACCCCCGTGGGAACCTTGTGACTTCACCGCGATCACGCATTCCAGTCTCCCGTTCAGCTTCCAGGCATGCTCAACGGAGTCTTTCAGTTTGACACGTATCGCAACATGCGCGGGAATAACAGGAGGCATATCCTCTAGGATAAGTTATCCTCGTTATATCCGCAATCACGAAAGGTCCATATAACGGACAAGCCCTTCTATGATGTTAAACGCGAGGTTTACTTTCCTCTTCTCCCAGGGCGGGAGATCGGGGAATGCGACCATGCACGGGTGGGTTTTCCTGCCCGGGTCTTTCGCATTCCCGTAAACCCAGCCTTTCACGGTCATGGATTCCACCCATATTTCCTGCACGTACTCCCGGGGATACCCCTGCGCAATCAACCGTACCAGCGACTGGCTCGGGCGGCGCTGCTCCTCGGGGAGTGCGTCATACGGGGCAGGAGGGTACGGGTCTTCCAGCCAGTACCCGAGGTCACGCTGCGCGTTGTGCACGATCCGCGCTACCGCGTCAACCGTGATCCCCTCATCGTCAGCTCTCATGAGTCCTCTCCCTCACAAATACCGCTCCAAGGGGAAAATGCTCTCCTTTTTCCTCCAGTGCACCAGGTGACGGCATTTCCCTTCCCTCGTGAACGCGTCGCATTTACACCCCCATTGCTGCTTCCGTGAATCCCAGAAAACCCGTACGGGGACATACTCGCCATCCTCGTACGGGTCCTCATCGTAGTAGCTACGCGACGTGCTCGTCATCAAGGAGACCCACGATCGCGTCCCGGGTCTCGAACGAGACGAGTGCCACTGTCACGTGAAACTTCCCCTTACGGTCCGTGGACACGAACACGACCCGGGTAAGCCCCGCCTCGGACAGGTTTTTTACCGCACCCATCGTCTCATTCCGGACCTCACGGAATATCGGGGAGTTTCCCAGAACCTGCGGGAGGGTCGCGGTAGTCACCGTGTCCTCATCTTTCTGTGCTGGTGCTGCCATTCTTTTCCCTTTCCCTACGCCAGCAGGAAGCCCAGCAGAGCTTCCCCTTCCTGTACTTCCACCACCGGGACCTGGTTGGCGCGAGCTACCGCGTCGTTGACTGCCCCGATCGTCATGTCAAAGCGGTCCAGCAGCTCACGCTTACGAGACGCGTAGACAGCCCCGGACAGCGCGGTCGTCTCGTAGTGACCGGTCGGGATGGTGTCCTCGATTGGCTGAGTCTGCGGGGCGTGCTTGTCATTCCCCGGGTGCAGCACCAGCGGGATGATCTTCTTCGTGGCACTGACCTTCTTCTCCGTGTTACCCCAGTACACCCCGGAGTCGCCCAGGGTCCATTCCTTCGTCGGGTTGAGCACCGGGAGCACGAAAATGAACTTACGCCATTCCCCCAGGTACTTGCTTAGCCATAGCAGGTGGGAGACAGGGACATTCGCGAGCAGCACTGTCCCGTCTGGGAGGAGAACATCCGCATTCGCGGTCTGGTTGGTCCGGTCGTTGGAGGCAACCGCGTCCATTGCCAGCACAGAGTAGTCCATTGCCTGCCGCAGCGCATCCGGGACAGTCAGCGCGACCTTCTTGTACACGTCTGGCTGGGTTCCGAGAAGCATCCCCCGTCGCTGCTCATCAGTGAGCATCTCCAGCGGGACATGTGTCTGGATCAGACCCGTGGTCAGAGTCTCACTCTGAACCTTCTTCTTCAGCTCGGTCCCGATCGCGTCATCTTGCTGACGGATGTTCGTGATCGTGCCAACCAGCTGCGCGAGCTTGCGTGCGCGTGCCATTTCTCTTCCTCATCCCATATAGATGCCCCCCCGGGACCTAGCCGTGGTCCTCGGGGGGGCTGATGTGTTTTGTCACAGCTTAAAAGGCTGATGCAGACTTTAATGTCGGCTGACAAGCCTATCACTACCAGCAGCGGTCGAGGTGCGTCTGTCTTATCCCGGAGCGTCTTAGCCATTAGACCACGGGACGATAGTAGTTCAGCTGAACTCAGCAGACCAGCGTTAGCTGGGATGCCTCGCCGTCCCGGGAGGAATTGAACCCCCATCTCAATAGGTTGCGCACCTGCGTTTGATCTGATCGTACAGGCTGAGCTTAGGCTTAGAGCATGCAGTCTTAGACTTCTTGTACACCAGTGCTCTGTCCAGTTAAGCTACCAGGGCATGAGTGCCCCGGGGAGGACTCGAACCTCCATCTGCTGTTTCGCGTACCATCGGGTTAGACTTAGGCTTCGGCTTGTGCTCGATGGCTACTCTACCAGCTGAGCAAGGTTTGTCAAACCTGGCTCTGACCTGGGGGGCTGTGCTAAGGTATGCTGCCAGCGAACATCCTCCACGGAAGGAACGATGCGATGCCTGCCGTCCTCACCGAAACCGAGCGCCCCCTCGAAGGAATATCCGAAGGCACTCCTCCCTGCGCCTGCCTGTGGAAATGGGCGAAATGCGAGAACCCGGGGGCATGGCGGATCAGTTCCGTATGCCCCGGGTGCAAAAATAGCATTATCGTGTTCATCTGCAACAGATGCCACGAAAAGGGGGTGCTCAACGGGTTTCTCTGCACCTGCTGCCGCTTCCCGGGAAGGGGGATCGATGGATACCTATAGTCTCAGAGTCATCGCGGAAACCGCGTCATTCCTTGAAGAAACTGACATGCTCCGCTCCCCGCGATGCGAAGCGTTCCGCCCGCAGGGTGCGAGGTCTGCGGGAAAACAGGGACCGTAGTCACGGAGCGGTCATGATCATAGGAGTGACAGGATCACGCACCTGGGTTTCCCGTGAAAGGATATCTGAGGCATTTGATGACGCGATTACAGACTTCGGGGACCCCGCATACCCGAACGTGATCATCGTAGGTTCTGCCGGGGGTGCAGACGGATTGTGCAAGATCGAGGCAATTCACAGAGGGTGGCATCCCGCGCAAATGATGGCACTCTGGGGATATTACGGGAAACCCGCAGGGTATGTCCGCGATACGGCAATGGTGTACCTGGGGATGAATGCTTCCTGCTGGCTTGCATTCATCAACGAATGCCGTGATAAGGATTGCACCCGCAAGAAACCACACGACTCGCACGGGGCAACGATCACCATGAAAGCCGCGAGGAAAGCAGGGATAGAAGTGAGAGAATACCGAAATGAATGACAAAGACCCTGGGCTTGTCGCGATCTGCGGTGACTGGCACGGGAACGCGAGATGGGGGAGGGAGGTAATCAAGCAGATCAGCACTCTCCTCCCGATATGGCAGAAAAAGATCATCCTGCAAGCAGGAGACTTCGGGGTGTGGGATCCCCCGGGGGAGGTGAAATGGCACTGGGACGGGAAGGAAAAGGTGCGGGACAGTTACCTGACTGAGATAGAGAACGCTCTCGCGCACGCGAACGCGGAACTGTGGTTCGTGGACGGGAATCACGAGAACCACCCCCTGCTGGCGGAACTAACTCGGGATGGTCCCTATCTCACCCCGCATATCAAGCACCTGTCACGAGGAACACGCTGGAAGTGGCATGGGCTCTCCTGGCTTGCACTCGGGGGAGCGGTTAGCGTGGACAAGAATCAGCGCAGAGAAGGAATCTCCTGGTTTCCTGAAGAGGAGATCACCCTGGAGCAGGTGGAGAAAGTCATCCGCGAAGGAAAAACAGATGTGCTCCTCTCCCACGATGCTCCCAGCTGGGTCCCGCTAGAGCTGGGAACCCCCCCGAGACAATGGGAATCCCAGATTCTTTTCGCGGAAGCACACAGAGAGCTAATGAGTGACATCTGCCTCTCCGTGCAGCCTTCGCTGATTTTCCACGGGCACTATCATGTTCCTGCGAACCAGTTCCTGTCAGCCCCCTGGGGGGAGTGCAGGGTAATCTCCCTGGACACGGACGGGACTTCCGGTAACTGGGGACTGCTCAACCTGGAAAGCATGACATGGGAAAGATTACAGCCACCGCTCCTCGCGGAGAGCATGAGCACGCAGATTCTCGTGATCGCGGAAATGCTCCCGCTGAAGCTTACGGTAGCGGGTGCGCAACCTTTTCAGCTCCCGGGACTCAACCTCCGCTGCCTCCCGCAAGCTGAGGGGGCGAGCACCAGAAAGCACCCATGTCACCCAGATGACCAGGGACACCCCCAGCCACCACAGCAAGCATGCGGTCCAGGAAGAGGTATCCCAGACCATCCTCCCGTACTGGTCTGTCCCATGCCAGATCAGGTAAGGCCAACAGCAGGTGAGAAACGCGGTACCGGTGACTACTGCATGGAGAATGTAACTGCCCCCAGGATCTGGGGTCTGAGACTTGCTCATCTGGTCATCCTTTCGTCAAGGCGGGAAACACCGCACTGCGCAAGATTATTCCCTCGAAGGAGGAAAACCAGTGAAAAGAAAAGTACGATCCCCTGGAAGAGGAAACATGAGAGCATACATCCTCTACGGGGGGTTGCTACTCGTTATCCTCATATTCACCGTACTTGTCATCATCGAATATTTCCGAGGAGGAGGATAGATGGAGAATAACACGCATGAGGTAACGGTGCTCGCTGGGGGAGTGATTGACCTATCCTGGAGGGCACACCAGGAGCATGTCTTTTACCTCGCGGAGGAAACCCTCGCAGGGACGATCATCCTCACCCCTGCTACAGGGATACCCGCAAGGAGAAAACAGTCCCTTCCGCTTCGCGAGGAGACGGAAGCCCTGACAGAAGAAGACTGGGGAATCCCCTGGTGAAACCGCGAAAGAAAAGACCCCACAAGTACATCGCATCTATGGGGAGCTTCTCGAAAGAAGAATACAAACCGTGCGGTGTCTGCAAGAGGATGAAACACTACAGGCTGCACCAGCCCCGGTGGTGGCGGATGCGGAACAGGAGGAAGGTATACAGGAATGATTAAGCTGCTGAGAAAGCTTCTCACCAACCCAGGGCATGACCAGTACATGTGCGAGAGAAGGCACTGCAAGATCTGCGAGCTGCTCGATACAGGGTATCCCAGCCTACTGGCTGGGTCCCAAGATGGAGAGGACTTGAATGGAAAACCCAGCGACCTGGGGTGACGCAGAGAAAATCATCCAGAGGGTATGCCTATGCCACCTGGAAAACCAGCTTCTCCCAGCTGAGGAGCGAGTTACAGGACTCTCCATGTACCGGCAGATAGCAGATGCACTGCGAGAAGCAGGGTTGCTGACGGAGTAAAGAGTAACACAGAACCCCCTGGAGGATAGTCTTCCAGGGGGTTCTTGCGTTCGAGGATCTTTACGTGCGCGAGGATTTTACTGAAATTTTGCTAGACTACTTTTATGACGCTATGGATTAGCCAAGGACGCGGTGGAAGTGGTAGAGGACGTAGGCTTACAACTCTCTGGGAACCTGGTGATCCCGGATCTCCCACCCACGCTAGCAGCAAGGAAGAGCTGCGTACTTTTGTTCCTGCACCCCCTAACAGTTCCTGTCGTAACCTCGAATGTCCTGATGAGATCAAGCCGTATCCGCAGAGACGATCTACCGGATGGGGATGGTCTGCGGCAAGGAAATGCGTACGATGTAGTCGCCTGTGGAGTGTGCACGGACTGGAGCTTGACGAGCTGATCACGCTCTGGAAGGAGCAGGACTATAAGTGCTATGCCTGCGGAAGAGTGCTAAACCATCCTCGCATCGTTCCCAACGCTGATACCCGGAAAGACTACATGGGAAACGGGGGAAATATCAAAATAGATCACGATCACGGAATTTGCGGTAAAAGAGAACACTCATGTAAGAAGTGTCGTAGAGGTCTCGCGTGTCATGATTGCAACACCTCGGTGCTGGCGGAACGTTTTACTCCCTGGAGCCTGGAAAGTCACGGTAATCCCGGGTACTGGCTGAGGCTACTCGGAACCGAAGATACGGGCACAGCCATCAGCAGACTGACTGACGCCATCAAAATATTGGCAATCTCTAAAATCTCTAACACGTAGCAGGATTTTCCTAGAAAAATACAGGAACTCACTTTACCTCTGGAAAATTCTCTGCAAGTTGGCGGGCAGGTCTGACGGGATTTTCGAACACTATTTCACTAAAGTCCCAATCTTTAGCCCCGCTAACGGTACTGCTTTCGAATTTGTGCTACCTGCTAGTAGCTTGCCGTTTTCGAATAAAGTAACGTGAGTCTTGCTAAGTACATCCTATATGATGTACTTAGTACCGCTAAGCAAGTACCTGACCTGGGCATATACGATGTGGTTAGTCATGCTAACAGTACTGTTTTCGAGTATATTCTATGCTTGGGGAATCGAAATAGTTATCGACTGGGCTACCATGGCTGCCGTATGGCAGGTGACCAGGTGACTGTGGTGTCTCGGAGGTCAACGGTTCGAAAAATGGGATGACATGCTCTGTGCGGGCTCTGTTCGATAGACCCATACCAGGGTACCTGAAAGGGGTTGAAAGTCTCTCAGTGACACTCTCAGCCTCGTCTAGGGGTATCTGCTGCTCACCTGAGGTTTGCCCCTCACCAGGGGAGCAAAACGGATTCCAGGGCTCTGACCTGGGGAAACAAGATATTCCAGGTTTTTTCAAGATCTTTTACAACGCTGTGACCTGGAGAGATTCCGTGTTTTGGCTGGTCAAGCGGGGTTTGACCCCGTGTTCCCGTGTTGCTAGGTTGTGGATTGTTCGGACAGCACGACCGCTCGGGTAGCGGGTAGCGGGGCAACACGGCTCCGCTCGCAAAGTCCAGCGATGTTCTGCCCGCTGGCACCAATCATGTGTGCTTTGCCGGTGAGACTCCGGATGGCGGAATCGTGACGGGAAAACTCGATAGTGGTTACCGGACTCCTAGGGGTGAACTCTACCTCTAGTCAGCAAGGGTATAGCTTCACATGCTCGTAGGTTCACGGCGTCAAGTCTCGCACTTGACCACATACCGGCGTGTCTGGTGATGGCAGGTATCGCCCTACATCACCCCGTTAGGTGGCTCACAACCTTGGTTTTACTCAAAATGTGGGATCGTCGTCTTAATTGCGTCCCGGGAACTACCGCGAGGTAGTTCGGCTCCATCGCTAGTGATAGCGGTGACGGCTAGTGTTCACCAACGCTGTGTTCAAAAACGACCCATGAGTGATAGCCGGTCCAAGGTCCGTCCAGTGTTTCTCCCTGGTAAACGAGTGGTGAAAACTCGCAAGGATACAGATCGGTGATAAGCGCAACTAACTGCGGGTAACCCTATTGATTCACAAGACGTGACCGTGACAGTAGCGCAGCTATGTCCAACGGGACCATACGGAACAACGAAGATTCCCTAGAGGTGTCCCCAGTAGAAAGCTACGCTCCGTGCACGGCATTGACGTCTGAAGCTAGCCGCTAGCGCACTGCGGAACATTCCGTAGTGCACTTACCTGCTGAGCGGAGAAACGAGACAAAGATGGCTAAGTACTCACCTCTCGCGTTTCCTGTTTACTCCCCAGTACAGTCAAGTCACCGTCAGTCGAAAGTGACCAGGAATGCTGCCCGATTCCTTCGGGCACATGGTTGCTCAACGATTGACGGTTCCCCCGTTCCCGCGACTGAGAAGCCACGTAAAGCCCGGCTTGCCAGGATCGCAAGGGACACATCCAAACTGACACTGAACATCTGAGAACCCCTCTCAGCGGGTAAGTGCACTACGGAATCCCGTAGCACTAGCGGCTAGCTTCAAGCATGCACCTAACACAACGGTTGACAGACGTTGTGAGTAGGAACCCCGTCACTCAGAACGAGTGACGGTGCATGCCATCTGACTAGCGGGTAACTGCGGGAATCAAACCACTACCTGGCTGCCAACGGAGGTCACGTTGGCATAATCGCTATGCAAGGGACATCGGGACATATCCCGGGCATGAGGTCTTGGATTTACATGGAAAAATAACCACGTTCAAACCCCGCTAGTCAGATGGCATGCACCGTTGCAACTTACGGAATCGTTCGCTTTACGGTGACGGCTATCCTCACCGCATGCGCTCTCGCACGATGCTTAATTGTCTCGCTAAATCCAATGTTCACTCTGGTATAGGTCGCGAGTATTCACCAGCAATTATCGCGTTTTGCTTGCAGTACATGCGGTGAGGGTAACTCGGGGGTGCATGCACGCACACTTGCCTACCGGGGCAAGGGAGACACAATGGAATATCCCAGCGATTACTGTCTGACCCAATGGGGTGCTTACGGAGCGTGCGTTCGCGAAATCTGCCATCCTGGCAGTCACCGCGACGCTAACGGTCACGAATTCGTGACCTACGCTGGCAAGCACCGCATGAAGGTTTACCGTGCCGCGACATTCAGTGACGTTCCCCCGATTCTTTGGGGACTCACCGATCAGATACAAGTTCCAGTAGCTACTTCGTAACAATCAACCCGGTAGGTTAGCGTGCGTGCATGCACCCGGTTTCGTGGTGCCCTGTTATGCGAACAAGAAAATCATCTACGAGGTTACCCAGATAACGTGCAGTGCTGGTCTGGGAATACCGGCTCCGAAAGCTAGGATGATCTCACTTGTTCGCTTATCGGGGCACCACGAATTGTGATCATGTCCCGATATGCGGGTGAGAGACAGTCAGGAATCATTCATGAAAGAGACGAAGACTGTCCAGGTCACGTGGTTGAACGGGAAAGAATTCCGCAAGATCACGTGGCGTCACCCTCTCGGGATGACGGTTACCTCGGTAACAGTCGTCTGGGCTGTGTGGAAGCACCGTAACAGTTCCGTCATGGAAGCTACCCTGATGGGACGCGTAGTCCGGTGATACTCACTTACTCAGCATTCAGTTTCATGCGGACATCGTGTATCGTCGCAATACACCAGCTCTCCCGTGCTATCGCAGTCTGTGATTCCCCGTACGGGGACTGCTGCGAATTCACCAGCGCTGGTATCCGGTTGTGCAATGAGCACACCGCAGCAGTCAACCGCATCTAAGAAACGTCTCTCCCCCGTTTACCGGGACATGATCACAAGTAAGGTGCATGTGTTCTCTTTTGGTCCCATGGGATATCCAAACAGTTGGACTCTTAACGGTAAGGACAATCTCATGGTACAGCAGACTGGTAACAACGGACGCACCGGACGTAACACCCCTGGTGCGGTCAAGACTCCCCCTGCCCCGGAGGTCCCCACGGTCCTCGCGGTCACCCTCCCGGGTGATGACGAATGGGACGTCGGGAACTACGCGGTCCTCACCCCGGAAGACCTCCCGGAAGACGTGATCCTCATCGCGATGCGCGCCGTGGACATGCACGTCTCATCCACGGGAAAGACGGTGATCCGTGCGGGTGCGCAATTCGAGCGTCTCGACCGCGTCAACACGCTGTCTTTCACGCTCATGCGGAAGGCAACCCTCGGGGATCAGAACAACCCCGCGCTCGTCAACCCCGCAAAGAAGAACGAGAACTAACCCTCCCTTCCCGTGGGATCAAATGAGAACACATGCACCCGTTACACTCGTGTAGTCGATAGAGGATACGTTATATAACGTAAACGGTAGCAAGTAAGCGTGAGCATCAATGCTCGGTTGCACTCTTAACGCTGAAAGCGCAGTCACTATTAACGTATCCTCCATCGATTACACGAGTGGTAAAGCACATGCTGTACGCACTTAGGTGACGGATGTCTCGTTCGGAGAACTCTCGCAAGAAGGAGACATCATGAATGATGACGGTATTCCCGTGACATTCTCACGCGGGCACATAGGTAACGTGTACGACTTCAGTGCTACCTCCATCAGTGAGGAGGTCACCGAAGTCCGGGTTGACAGGACTGTCACCGGATGGATCATCCGAACCCGTGACGGCACGTTCCAGGTTATATACATGGACGGTAAGTCGCTGAACGGTGTTATCCACAACTTCCAGCTAGCTGTCCTGCGGGTGGTCAACAACTACCGGCACAACCACTAGGACTAGCACCTGAGACTATCCGTCACCTAAGTGCGTACAGCATGCGTGTTTAAAATGCATGCGCATTCCGCAGGCTGCCTGGGGATAAGGCAGGAAACAATGCCACCTCGTAACACGGATCGTTCCGTCACGGTGCCCGAAAATGACACCTACTGCACGATCACGCTGGAAGGTCACCCTGAGTACACGCAACTGATCTATGACGCGATCATGGCGGTTGCCGAGCCTCGCTTGAAGATCGGGAGGGGAGCGGGCAATCTGGAAGACTCGCGCACCCCTGGTCTGATCGGGGTGCGGTACCTTTCCCTGGTCATCCACAAGAGCGACCTGCCCGGGTTCAACGGAGAGTAATTCAATTCTGGGCAGCCTGCGGTTTGCGCATGCATTGTATGAGACTGCAAGACATAAGTGGCGAGCTGATAAGCAAGCCAGGACCCGAGATTACCGTATGGGTTAATGACTCGGGAGTATGACGTGTGATCACGGATAACACTCGTCTTAAGAATGAATATCAACCGTGAAAGCTGGAACCGTCCCCAGAGGACTGGAACACAAAGGGGGTTAATTCCGCGAAAGCGGTGCCCCTACCGGGTTAGGATGGAAGACCGTGTGTTCGCGAGTCCATTCTCATCCCCCTAGGGTGAGGCATCCCGTAAGATAATGGCTTTAAATCGCTTTGCCAGAAAGACACGCAAGTTAACCTCCTATTGGTAACTTGCCTTGTCCCCACGCGATACAGCTAACTTACGGGATACCTGACCCTAGGGACACGCAGACAGGGACCTGGATGTAATGTCACACTGTCCCCTGCGAATGGAAAGCTACCTAATCGTCACGGTGTGTTATGCGGTTGCGCAGAGATTCCGGGTGGCTGCGGTACGGTAGCAGGAAAACTACAGGGATACCGGAATCCCCAGACTAGGAGATGACCCTCGATTACCCTCTGAAAAGGCATGCGGCAGTGTTAGGGGAACCTGGAATACAGGTAGTCACGAGAGATAATGCCCCGATCAGCGTCATGGTTTGAACCGCAAGGGTAAGGGAAAACTTCGGTCCCCTGGCAACAGGGGTAGCTGAGTATCGTCACCTATCACTGGTGACGGTGCTGAGCTATCAGGAGGAGGTGACATCATGGTGCGATTCCAGGGTTCCGTTACGGATGAATTCCCCTGGATAGCCTGCACTTACTGAAGTATCCGGGGCCCTTGAGGGGCAAAAAATGTGTATTGAGGTTTGCGGAGGGTGAGTCGTCAATAGAGTCCCCCACTCTTCTTACCCTCCGCATTCCCCGATTCACATAGTCAGATATCGATCGGGAGGTCGTGTTGCATAAGCTGAACCTCGTCATCGCGGCAACCACGCTGGCACTGACTGCCAGCACAACCGCGATGGTCGCTTGGACCTACGCGCATGACAACAGCACTTCTCAGGTGCTCTGTCATGCCCACACTGAGGACTCATGCGGGTACGCGTGGATCCACGGGCGACCCTACATCGTCCCGGTAACCCCGTAAAACGGGAGCTTGGGATAGGAGGAATGATGGCAAAACGCAAGACAATCCCGGTTGTCCGGGTGAAAGAAATCGCTAACCATGTGCTAGCGAATTCTACGGAGGATTTTTCTCCGGAACAGCGGCTAGCAGTCGCGGGTCTCCTCGAAACGATCCTCATGGAGACGGACAACTACCGAGGATTCGGGTATCTCCCGGGAGTGTACGAGTACGACGACGTGAAGCTCACCGCGAAGCTCACCGGGGATGAGTCACGCCGTGTCTACTACTGATGATGACAACTTCCTGGAACTGAAAACCGCAGGGCAGGTCACCGACGAAATAGCTAACCTCGCATTCGAGATAGCAGACGGATGGTACCAGGACACCCGTATCGACTGGGAAGACCTGCTAAATCGTCTTGACGGGTCACAACTGGCAGACAAGTCAGTCCTTGATCTGGGGAATGACCTCATGTCACCCGCAATCAAAGAAATCAAGCGCCGCGTGCAAGTCATGCGCAAGGAGGCGTCATGAAACTGTCCGACTTCACCCCGGGAACGCGGGTGTACTCCGCGAACTACAAGACATACGGGACGGTGCATCACCCGGCGAGGACCCTCGTGCATGTCACCATGGACAACACGGGGAAGATTCGTCCCCTCCCGATCAGTGACCTTTCCATCGTCACGGAGTCGCGTCCGCAGCGTGAATTTCGCCAGACTCCCCCGAAGCTGCGCTCCACCCGGTTCATCCAGGAGGCTCCCGTCACTCCCGTCACTCCCGTCACTCCCCCCTCCGAGGGGAACGCCAGGGAACGTCGTGCTTTCACCCGGTCTCGTGGGGTGACGGATTTCACCCGCATGATGGCTAAGCGATAATCGATCGGGACCCAAGCGTAGCTTGGGATACGCGGAAGGAAAAGAAACATGACTGACTTCACCCATCTGGGAACGTTCACCTACGTCCCCCCGAGCCCGCACGATCTCTTGGTCGCGGTGCATGCCCTGATCGTGGAACACCCGGAACGTCACGATCAGAAAAACTGGATCAGAAACGCATTCACCAGCGGGGTGGTTTCGGACAGCAAGATGGGGGAACTACGCCAGTTCGCGTTCAAGTTCCTCCCCGAGGAGCCTAAGGATGAGGACAATCCCGTCTGCGGAACACGAGCATGCGTCGCGGGGTGGGCGGTCATCCTGGGAGATGATCCCGGGGTGAAGGCTTACGGATCGGATCTGGTCAGGCTCCCGGACGGGACGACCGAAAGATACTCCGTGCGTGCCGCAAAGCTACTGGGGCTCACCTACGATCAGAGTGCCTACCTGTTCTCAAGTGACCGCACCCGTAGCGAGGTGATCGAAGGACTGTCCCGGCTGATCGAGGACCCGTCAGATAAAATCTGGCTATCCTCCACGGTGAGTCTCACGGTGAGCGTCACCGATCCCAGCGGTACCGTGATCTACACCACGGACGTGAACGTGGACCCCGACCCGGATGACACCTACCACGAGGTGGACGAAGCACTAGAAGTCGCGTACCAGCGGCACTGAGAAATACCAGGACATCTCGCATGAAAGGACATAAGACATGATCATCAAGGCTCTCCCGTCCGATGCGGGATGCTACGTGGATGGGCACTGGGGACAGTACGCGGTTGCGCACATGATCAACCGCGCCGAAGAATTCGGGTACAACAACGCGGAAGTCATCGCTCTCGCGGATCGTCACATCGCGTCCATGGGACCGAGTGACGCACCAGGTCTCACCGTTGATGAGTACTGGGCACTAAACGACGCCTCCGATGAGGTGGAGCAGTGGCTGAACGAGAACATCGCTCCCGAAGGATACTCGTTCGGGTGGCACGAAGGGGAATTCTTCCTCTGGAATACTGAGCAATGGGAGCAGGAATACTGACATGTCCGAGATAGCTGACTACCTAGTCCCGTTTGTCCAGGGTTACGCCCTGGCAATACTATGGGTTAACACCCGGTTCACCGACGATATCGGAGACACTCCCCATATCTATTCCTGGCAGGATTCGGGGGCACAATGGGCGTTGGACGCTTTCACCCCCCAGAGTCGGGCAAGCATCCTCGAAGACTGCGAGGATTTCGTCCGAGGCAACTTCGGGGACCTGAGGGCAATCATCGACTCCGAGCCTGCGGAACAGGCTGGTCACGACTTCGCATTCACCCGCAACCGTCACGGAACCGGGTTCTGGGACCGGGGACTGGGAGACATCGGGGATCGTCTCACCGCGAATGCGCACCCTTACGGGGAGTCGAATGCATCGCTATCCCGTGAAGACTATGACAACGGAGGGTGCTCCATCGTGCACCTCGATGATGAAAAGGGAGAATGACATGATGACCACAGAGCCCGCAGTCTACCGCGCGGGTGATCCCGCGTACCTGGATTCGTTCGGGGGACTGCTCCCGGTGACAGTGCTGGAAGTCGTCACCCCCGGGGACGGGTGGCAGGTCGCACCCCCCTCCGGGGAGATTCACGTCAAGATGAACGTGACTCGCGCTGGGTATCACAAGGGTGAGGTTCTCCTCGAACCAGCGCACAAGGTGATTCCCCGATCCCAGGTGATCCATCGCGAGTACAGTGACAGGATCATCTCCCTCTACAGGTGGGAATGATCATGACGCACCATCATTACATCAACGAGGAAAACGGGGACCTGGCAGACATCATCGTGTTCTGCTCCGATTCCTGTCACCAGGACTACGACCGCGATCACGATCTCCGCTACGACGGGTGGAACGGGGCACATGAAAGCGCAGACTATAACGAGTACTGCGCCTCCTGCGGGGTGATCGCGGGGTGCGGTCCCGAATCCTGCGAGCACCAGCGGGACAACGTGATCGTCAACAGGATGCTGCGGCTCGCAGGGGAAATGTGCTCACACGGGAACTGGATACAGCTCCCGGAAAGGATGCTGGAGGCATGATGTCAGTGGAAACACGGACTGCTACTCACCTGGTGACGCTCACCGATGATGAGCGGTTCTTCTACGAGAACGCGGGGTACTCGTTTGATCCGGGGAGAGAAAACCAGACCTCCGGGAAGGCTCGCGCCGCGATACTCCTCGCGGATGCTGAGAAGACGATGGGACGACGCGGGTTCGAAGTCCGCTGGGAGCACGACCCGGAACCATGGGACGGGGATGCACCTTACTGCGGTCCCGTCTGGATCGCAGTGCTGTACAAACCCGTTAGAGATCCCTGGGGGAACACGATGGCTGACACTTTCGTGTCGCTCGGGGGGATCGCGATCGACAGCAGCG
>WNGM01002283.1_pt1 | contig 23906 bp, 22 predicted proteins | sample 5400571 | NCBI WGS metagenome assembly WNGM01 (sample SAMN13153378, study PRJNA577476) | soil metagenome | isolation source: 100 cm soil or saprolite under Garry oak tree replicate 2 | place: USA:California | collected 2016-06-15 | reverse complement strand
GTTTCGTCTACCAGTTTTCGCCCGGATCCGCATGTCACGGAGTCCGCGCGCCACCGTCGCTCAGCCAGTGGGTGTTCGTAACGATTCGTCGTAGTAGAAGAAGGGGAATGACAGGCCAGGCTCGCCGCTCACCGGAGCGGGCTAGGGGGTGTCTCGTAGAGACACCCCCTAGTCGCCGAGGTCGACGATCGCGGCGACCGGGCCGCCGCCATCGGGACCCTGATGGGCCGCTGACACGGAGACGAATACCGCGGGGTCGCCCGTCACCGCGGCCGTGACGCCGCCGACGCAGGCCTTGATCTGCCGGTGCCAGTGCACGTCGGAGTCGTCGAGCATCGCGTTCCTGCGCCCCCGGACCTGGCCGTCCTGGCTGGCCTCGCACTTGAGGAACACGTTGACGAGCCGTCCGTCGAGGTCGCCGGGGTGCGGCCGATCTGGCAGGTCGAGCCCGGCGTCCTTGATCGCGGCCCAGATGCCGTCCTGGTCGAGCGCGTCCCGCATCACCGCGTGGCCGATCCGGTACCGGCCGCCGACGCCGCGCGCGTTCCCGGCGACCACGACCTGGGCCTGGTCGAGTTCGACGCCGGACGAGCAGGACGCGACCGAGGAGTACAGGTCGCGGCTGTGCAGCACGTCGGCGTCCCGCGGCATCTCGATCTCGCCGAGCGCGACCGCGATCCCGAGCGCGGTGCAGCCGTTGGAGAGGTCCATCGACTCGTGCGTGTTCTCGGTCCAGACCGTCTTGCCGCGGCTCTTGGCGTCCCTGATCGTGTGGATCGTCAGCAGCGGGGTCTTCGTCTGCACGTAGTGCACGTCCGCGGGATCGGTGATCCCGGCCCGCTCCATCGCCACCGTGACCGCCGCGGCCACCTTGGTGATCATCGCCTGCCGGCCGATGTCCTCGGGCAGCAACGGCTCGCTCATCGCGAACCCGATCGTCAGCCTCGGCTCGTCGGTGCGCACGGCCCGGCCGGCCGGCAGCGTCGCGAAGATCGTCGCGTGCGGGCTGATCACCCCGTCGGTGCCGCCCGACCAGACGATCGGGATCTGCCCGATCTCCTGGTCGCTGCGGCTGCCCTTCGCGGTCAGCACCTCGCGGAACGCATGGTCGGCGAGGATCCGGGTGTAGTCGTTGACGCCGCCGTTGCCCTCGGTCTTGCCGATCACGGCGATGACCCGGTCGGCCTCGATCACCCCGTCGTCGATCAGCCTGGCGAGTTCGCTCGCGTCCGACACGCTGTGCAGGGGCACCTTGCGCACCTCAATCGGCTCAGGCACGGCTCCCTCCTCGGTCTCGCTGTCTCACCGGCCCGTCGTCGCTGACACGTCAGCACCGGCAGGCCGGGCCGGATGTCAGTCTGCCGCACCGCCCCGCGTCACCATGGTGCCGGCCGTGCCGGCCAGCGCGTCCTCGATCGCGGCGAGGTGCGTGATGATCGCCCGGCCGCCGTCGGCGGCGAACCGGCAGGCCGCCTCGACCTTCGGGCCCATGCTGCCGCTGCCGAACTCGCCCTGCCCGGCCAGTTCCCGCAGCCTGGCCACGGTCACCGCGCCGAGCCGCCGCGGGTGCGGGGTGCCCCAGCCGGTCATCGCGGCATCCACGTCGGTGGCGATCAGCAGCGTGTCAGCGCCGAGCTGACGGGCGAGCAGCGCGGCGGTCAGGTCCTTGTCGATCACCGCCTCGATGCCCGCGATCGCGCCAGTGTCGTCCCTGATCACGGGGACGCCGCCGCCGCCCGCGCAGACGACCGTGAATCCCGCGTCGAGCAGCACGTGCGCCGCGGCGGCATCAAGGCAGTCCACCGGCTCAGGCGAGGCGACGACCCGGCGCCAGCCCTTCGCGCCCATGTCCCGCCAGGTCTGGCCGTGGTCGATCATCTTCGCCGCCTCGGCCGCGGGCAGATACCGCCCGATCGGCTTGGACGGATCGGCGAAGTGCGGGTCGTCGGCCTTCACCAGCGTCCTGGACACCAGCACCGCCGGCCGGCCCGCGGCGACCCGGCGCCGAGCCAGCGCGGCCTCGAGCGCGTTCAGGATCAGGACGCCGATCGTGCCCTGCGTCTGCGCTCCGCACCAGTCGAGCGGCACAGGCGGAACGACGCGCGCGGCGATCTCGTTCTTGACCAGCAGGTTGCCGACCTGAGGGCCGTTGCCGTGGGTCAGCACGACCTGGGCTCCCGACGCCACGATGCCGGCGACCTCCTCCATGGCCACCGTGACCGCTGCCCGCTGGTCCTCAGGCCGGGCGTCGCCGTCCGGACTCGTCATCGCGTTCCCGCCAAGGGCGATCAGCACTCGCACCCGACGAACGCTACCCCCGGTGTCGAGATCCGTCGCACCGCTCCGACCACCGGGCACAAACCCGCGCCGGAAACTCTTCACGATCATGACCGGCTTGCGGCTAGACCAGCTGTTTCGTGCGACTATCTGTGCCGTGGGACTCCTCCGTAAGCAGCAGAAACAGGGTCCGGCCAGCGACTGGATCCAGCCCGGCCAGGTGATCGCGCAGCTCGCCGGGCCAGGCGGGCCAGGCGGGCCAGGCGGGCCAGGCGGGCCAGGCGGGCCGGGCGGGCCACGGCCGACAGCCGCCATGCCGGTCCCGGTCCGGCTGCGCCCGGTGACCGCGGCCGGGCCGGGCGACTGGCTTCGCGGCGCGCTGCGGCTCACGCCCGGCAGCCTGCTGTGGGAACCGGACGGCGGGGTCGGCGCCGCCGTCGAACTGGCGACGGCGACGACGATCCCGGCCCAGGGCGAAAGCCGGCCAGGGAAGCACTCCGTGCTCGTGGACCTCGAGACGCCCGATGGCCAGTTCCAGCTGGAAATGGAGCAGGTTCTGTTCGAGGCGAGCCAGGAACTCGTGGCCGGGGAGGCCGCGAAGCGTCGCGGTCCGGCCACGGATCCCGGCGCTTTCCAGGCCTTGCCCTAGCCCGCTTCCGCGCCGTCGGGGAGCCAGGGCTTGCCCTGGCCCGCTTCCGCGCCGTCGGCGAGCCAGCGCCTGACCGACTCGCCGTGCTGGTCGAGCACCGGCGGCGCCAGGTGCGCGGACCGGCCGGTCTCCCGCCCGCCGGTCTCGAACCGCAGCGGCGGGCCCGGCAGCGTGATCCGGCCGAGCGCCGCGTGCTCCACCTCGATCAGCAGCCCTTGCGACCTGGTCTGCTCCCAGCCGTAGACCTCCGCGAAGTCACGCACCTTGCCCGCCGGGATCCCGAGTTCGCCGAGCGTGCCGAGCACGGAGGCCGCCGGCAGCCGGCCGAACGCCCCGTCCACGGCGGCGTTGACCGCGGCGTGGTCGCGCACCCGGTCCCTGTTCAGCGCCCACTGCGGCCGGTCGAGCCCGAAGGCCGGCGCCATCCGCTGCCACAGCGCGTCGCTGCCGACCGCGATCTGGACGAATCCGTCGGCGGCCCGGTACAGCCCGTACGGGCAGATCGACGGGTGGTAGTTGCCGCCGGGTTCCGGCACCTCGCCCGCGACCGTGTACCTGGTGCCCTGGTACGCATGCGCGCCGACCGCCGCCGCGAGCAGGCTGGTCCGCACGACCTGGCCCGTCCCGGTCCTGGCTCGCTCGGCCAGCGCGGCGAGCACGCCGTACGCGCCGTACATCCCGGCCAGGATGTCGCCGATCGGCACCCCGACCCTGGTCGGCTGGTCAGGCGACGGCCCGGTGACCGACATCAGCCCGCCCTCGCCCTGCGCGATCTGGTCGTACCCGGGTCGGCTGCCCTCGGGCCCGTCGTGCCCGAACCCGGTGATCGACAAGATCACCAGCCGCGGGTTGATCTCGTGCAGCCGCGCCGCGCCGAACCCGAGCCGGTCGAGCACGCCGGGCCGGAAGTTCTCGATCAGCACGTCGGCCCGCGCGGCGAGCGCGGCCAGCAGCGCCCGGCCGTCGTCAGACTTCAGGTCCGCGGCGACGGACTCCTTGTTGCGGTTGCAGGACAGGAAGTAGGTCGCGTGCTCGCGCCCGTCGCTGCCAGGCACGAACGGCGGCCCCCAGCCGCGGCTGTCATCGCCCTCTGGCGACTCGACCTTGATCACCCGCGCGCCGAGGTCGCCGAGCATCATCGCGGCGTGCGGCCCGGCCAGCGCCCGGGACAGGTCGACCACGACCAGCCCGGCCAGCGGGCCACCCAACCCGCCCGGCTCGGCCGGCCCGGCCTGCTCGGTCACAGCGTTTCCGCTCGCAGCCAGTCCACCTCGGCGGCGGCGGCGCCGGCCAGCCGCGCGTAGCCGGGCCCGCGATCGAAGAACGGCTGCTCGCCCGGCCGCTCTTCCCGCATTTTCGTTCGCAACGAAACCGTCCCCTCCATGTCCGCGGCAGGCTCGTCGACCGGCCCTGTGATCACCACTCCGTAGTCCGCGGCGGCCCCGGCACGCGAGACCTTGCCCTGCGCCACGTCCCGGACCACGACGGCGATGTCGCGATCCAGCGGATCGCCCCAGCCGCCGCCGCCCGTGGTCCGGATCCTGATCAGCGTCCCGGCCGGCACGAACTCGGCGTCCGCGAGCGCGCCGACGAGTCGTTGAGCCTGGCCCTGCTGGTCGATCATCACCTCGAACGGGCGGCCGGCCTTCCCGCCGCTGACCCCCCAGCAGGACAGGATCGAGCGGTCCGCTATCGACATGAAGTAACCGTCGGTGAGCATCCTGATGACCTTCTCGTACCCCAGGCCGCCGCGGAACTTCCCCGGGCCGCCCGAGTCGACGGCGAGGCCGAGCCGCTCGACCACGAACGGAAACCGCGCCTCGGAGAACTCGGCCGGCAGGTTCCGCGAGTCGGGGACCACGTGGATCGTGTCCTCGCCGTCGGCGTAGTACCGGCCGCCCGACCCGCCGCCGAGCACCTCGCGCATCAGGTACGGCTCGCCCGCGGCGTCGAGGCCGTAGACGCCGGTGTAGCGGATCGTCTCCTGGTCGGCCGGCATCCGCCCGCCGACCGCCTTCGCGAGCACGCCGGCCAGGACCCCGAGCAGGCGCAGGATCACGAACGTGCGCGCGTTGGTCGGCGCCGGGAACACCGGCGTGAGCAGGGTGCCGGGCGGCGGGAACCGCATCTCGATCAGGTCGACCACGCCCTCGTTGACGTCCAGCTCGGCCATCCGCTCCGGGGTGTCGGCGAGGTTGCGCAGGATCGGGGCCAGCCACTTGGCCAGGAAGTTGCCGCCCGCGTAGTTCGCGCAGTGGTTGATCGGGCCCTTGGCCTGCGGGCTCGTGCCGGCGAAGTCCAGGATCAGCCGCGGGCCGCCGGGCTCGTCGTCGCCGGTCCTGGTCAGCGTGATCCGCTGGGCGTGCAGCCTCGGCGGGTCGACGCCGTCGTGCTCGGCGTAGTCCTCCCACGCCCAGGTGCCCGGCTGGATCTTGGCCAGGATCTCGCGGCGGAACGTCGCCGTCGTCCGGGCGACGATCGCGTCGAAGCAGGCCTCGACGGAGCCGCTGCCGTACCGGCCGAACAGGTCGGCCAGCCTTCTCGCGCCCATCAGGCAGGCAGCGCACTCGGCGTCCAGGTCGGCGGCGAGCGACTCGGGCATCCGGGAGTTGCGGGTCATGATCGTCAGGACCGCCTGGTTCGGCACCCCGGCGTCCCGCAGCCTGATCGGCGGCACCATCAGGCCCTCCTCGAAGACGCTGGTCGCGTGGCTCGGCATCGAGCCGGGCACGGCACCGCCGATGTCGTCGTGGTGGCCGAACGCCTGCACGAACGCGACGACCGACTGGTCGCCTGGCCGGCCGTGGAAGACGGGGATGGTCACGCACAGGTCGGGCAGGTGGCCGATCCCGCCCTCGGAGGAGTAGACGTCGTTGTGGAAGAACACGTCGCCAGGCCGCATCGTGTCCGCCGGGAAGTCCCGCACGACCGGGTGCACCAGCGAGCTGTACGAGCGCCCGGTCAGCTTGCGCAGCAGCCGGTCGTGGATCCCGGCCCGGAAGTCGTGCGCGTCCCTGATCATCGGCGACCGCGCGGTCCGGCCGATCGCGGTCTCGACCTCCTTCTCGATCGAGGCCAGGCTGCCCGCGATGATCTCCAGCAGGACCGGGTCGACGCCGTCTCCCCGGTCGGTCAGCGTGCGCCGGCCTGCGCTCACCCTGCTACCTCCAGGCTCCCGACGCGCCGCGTGCGCCAAGCGCGTTACCTCACGACGTCATAGCACAGGTGCGTGACGCCAGGGGCCGTCCAGGGACATCGACATTCCCGAGATGGTGCGCGTCATCGTGGTTGCCTTCCCCGCAGCCGCCGTTCGACACGGTCATTGCCCGGCCGCGACGCGGCGACCGGGGTGGCTGCTCAGCGCGATGCCGCCCAGGATCGCCGCGCCGCCGGCGAGCTGGACCGGGCCGGCGGGGTTGGCGAAGAAGGCGATCCCGGCGACGACACCGACCAGTGGCTCGAGGTTGACGAACGCCCCCGCCACCTCGGCGGACACGAGACGCTGCCCGTAGGCGAACAGCGTGAACGGCGCGAGCGTGCCGACTGCCACAAGGCCCGCCACGGCCAGCACGGCAGCCACGCTCCCCGGGCGCGACGGGATACTTTCGGTCAGGACCGCGGCGGGCAGCACCCCTGCCGCAGCGCCAAGGAACTGCGCCGCGGTCATCGCGATCGGATCGTGGTCGCGCAGCAGACGAGCCTGCGCCACGGTGACCGTGGCCGACAGCAGAGCCGACGCCAGCACCAGACCGTCGCCCGCCGCCGTCGCGCCGCCGCCAGGGCTGCCGGTGATCAGGCCAACACCAGCGAGCGAGACCGCGAAGCCGGCCCACGCCACCGGGCGGGCAACGGTCCGGTGCCACAGCGCGGCGATGACGGCGACCAGCACGGGAACGGCGCCGATGAGCAGGGCCGCGTGGCTCACGCTCGTCCGGGTGATGCCCGCGTTCTGCACGATGACGGACCCGCCGTAACCGAGCGCGCCGGAAGCCAGCACGGCCGGCCTGCAGGCACGGCGGAGCCTCCCGCGCGCGGCGGGCATGAGGATCGCCGCGGCGATGCTGAAGCGCGCGAGCGTGAGCCAGCCGGGCGGCAGCCAGCCCAGGGCCAGCTTGGACAGCGGCACGGTGGTTCCCCACAGCACTCCGGCGGCGGTCAGCGCTACGAAGGCGCGGCGTCGGTCGGCGTTCATGGTCCCATCGTCGCCGTGCGCCGATCAGAATTTGGACTACGAGCTCAGTGGCGAGATATTGTTTCGCGATATGGCCGTTGAACTTGACGATGTTGACATCCGTCTGCTAACCGCGCTGCAGACCGACGCGGACCGCACGAACGTGGAGCTCGCCCGCCTCGTCGGCCTGTCTCCCGCTGCCACGCTGCACCGCGTGCGCTGGCTGAAGGAATCGGGCGCCATCAGGATCGTCACCGCCCAGCTCGACCCCGCGGCCGTCGGCTTTCCGCTGCAGATGTACGTGATGGCAAGCCTGGCCCGGCACGACCCGCGCTCCACCCGCGTCTTCGAGGAGCAGGTGCGGGCGCTGCCGCAGGTCATCGGCGCCGACAATGTCGCCGGGGAGATGGACTACATCCTGACGGTCGTTGCCCGGGACGTCGCAGAACTCCAGGAGGTGCTGGCCAGCCTGGCCGCCCGGGGCGGGCAGCGGCTCGTAACGCACCTGAGGCTCGCGGAAGTCAAGCCGCCGTCCCGGCTGCCGCTGGCCGCGACGTCCCCGGCCGCGGCGCGCCAGCCGCGACGGCAACGGCGTCCTGCTGCCCGCTCCTCAGCCGCGATCCGCGGCCTCAGTGCCTAGGTGTCCTGCGCGTGCTGCCCGGGCAGCACGGCGCACGCCTCGTGCTGCCCGGGCAGCACGGCGCGCGCCTCGTGCACGCCCGGCAGCCTCGGGCACGGATCGGCCCGCCCGCTAGCGATCCCGTTCTCGATCACGATCATGCGTGACGAGCGGCCCTGCGGCCTGGCGCGGCGGGCGAGTTCAGCCAGGTCCCCGACATATCGTCTATTCCGTCCAATCCGCCCAGCAACTCGGCCCGCCAGCAGGTCGGACAGGAAGCCGAAATGACTTATCACGACTTCGCGCCATTTCGCTGTCCGACTTGCGTGCTTTGCGAAGCCACAAGTCGTGATAAGTCCTCAGCGGCCAGGGCCAGGCGGACGCTCGCCGCCCGAATTGTGGAAAAAGTCCGGATCGCTGGAGCCCGGGGAGGGTCACCCCGATTCTTGGTCGGCCGGAACCGGCTGGTCTTCCGCGAATCAGGAATCAGCCGGGAATCTCGAGCGTCCGCTGCCAGAACGCGGATGCCCGAGGCCCGGGTACGAGCGGCGCGATCGCCCGGGCTCGTACAGTTCCGGCAGTCGGACTTAGCCGGGGAAGGTGTCCGGGTCGGGGCCGGTGCGCTGATCCCTGTTCAGCGCGCTGATCGCCGCGACGTCGTCGGCGGAGAGCTCGAAGTCGAAGATGTCGAAGTTCTCCCTGATCCTGGCGCGCTTGACCGACTTCGGGAACACGATGTCACCGCGCTCGATGTGCCAGCGCAGGACGACCTGGGCGGGGGTCTTGCCGGTACTCATGGCGACCGCGGGCGGGATGTCGCTCTGCACGTGCAGGCGGCGCAGGTGGTGGGCAAGGAAGTTCGAGACGCCGATCGAGCGGGCGCGCCCGTCCCGGTAGAACTCGCCGAGGGTCTGCCAGGTCGAGACGAAGTCGCCGTCGTACCTCATCGGCAGCGGCCAGTGGATCAGGAACAGGTCGATGTAGTCGAACCCGAGCGCCTCCAGCGTCTGGTCGAAGGCACGGCGTGCGTCGTCCGGGCGGTGGCTTGCGTTGCTCAGCTTGCTGGTCACGAAGACGCTGGCGCGATCGAGACCGGACTTGGCGATGGCCTCGCCGACCTCCCGTTCGTTGCCGTACATCTCGGCGGTGTCGATGTGCCGGTAGCCGACCTCCAGCGCTGTCGCCACGGCTTCCGCCGTGTCCTCCGGCTTGACCAGGAACACGCCGAAGCCGAGCTGAGGAATCGGCTGGCCGTTGTTCAGCATGATGTCGGGTACGGGACTCACAGCTGCTGCGCTCCTCCGCGGCGGAGACCAAGATGACCGGAGACTCCGCCTGCCTTGATGACCGTTCCGTCAGCCCTGCCCAGGATGGGCAGCTTCATTCGGGATCACCGTGCTCGCTGCGGGCACAGGCCGGCCGATCGCGCCGGGTCAGCCGCCCCTGAGGTAGCTGAGCACGGCGAGCACACGCCGGTGGTCGTCGGCCGCGGGCAGCAGCCCGAGCTTGGCGAGGATGGAGCCGACGTGGGTCTCGACCGTCTTCGGAGACAGGAAGAGCCGCGCGCAGATCGCCGCGTTGGACCGGCCATGCGCCATCGGCTCGAGTATGTCCTGCTCGCGGGCGGTAAGCCGGGACAGCGCCGGCCGACGGCTCTGGCGAGGCGAAGGCGCCCATCAGGTACACCAGGCCGACGATGCCGATGCCCGCCCAGAGCGGGGTCAGGGCCCGCCGTTCGGCCGGGGTCGAGCGCCCCGACCGCGGCCACACCGCGGCGGGGAATGCCAGCACCAGCCCGAACCCCGCGCGCTGGTTCACCAGCAGCGTCGTCAGGACCGCGTCCCTGCTCGGAAACGGCGCGGGCTCCCAGGCGCACCTGACGCAGCCATCCGCGCGCGGATCGAACGCCAGCGCGATGACCACGGCCGTGGCCGCGCCGGCGCCGTAGATGATGCCGATGACCGCCCGCTCGAAGCTCGTCCGCAGCCTGCCGATCCGGCTGGCCGGCCTGCGGTCGAGCACGATCAGCCGGCGCCGAGGAACGCCAGGCCGCCGAGGGCGTTGCAGAGCCAGGCGCACGCTCGTCGATCAGCAGCTTCCACGAGAACCACGGCCCGATGATCTCCGGCGGCGTTTCGCGGGCGTCACGAGCGGGCGGCGGGCCGGGCCGAGTCCGGCGTGACGCGCAGGTTGCCGAGGCGGTCGACGACCGCGGCGAAACCGGGGTGCAGCGGCACGGTCGCCCCGTACTCCTCGATCACGGCGGGCCCGGCGACGACGTCGCCGGCGGCCAGCAACGGACGCCAGTAGATGCCGGTGGCGGTGAATCCGGCGCCGCGGCCGAAGCACACCGGGCGGCTGCCCGTCAAGGCACGGGCAGGATCACCGTCGCCCGGCGCCAGCCCGGGCAGCGCGGGCCTGCGGATCGGGCCGACCCCGGTGACCCGCAGGTTCACCCACTCCACGTGCTGCCGGGCGTCGCCGCGGAAGTCGTACCCGTACAGCGCGCGGTGCGCGTCGTGGAACGCGCTCGCGACCGCGTCGGCCGTGGCCGGGCCGAACGGGGCGGGGACGGCCGGCGCGGCCCAGTCTGCCGGGAGCCCGCCGGACTCCCCCGGCGCCCCGGGCGGCCCCGGCCGCCCGGGGACGCGCACCCGGACCTCGAACGCCTGCCCGAAGTACCGCAGGTCGGCGGTCCTGACCAGCCGCTGCGCGGCAGGCTCGAAGCCCTGTGCCGACAGCGCCTTGCCCGCCTGCTCCTCGAGCTCGGCGAAGATCGCCGCCACCGCTCCGTGGTCCAGTGCGTCGTGCCTGCGCACGGCCGTGCGCACCTGGTCGATCCGCACGTCGACGGTGAGCAGCCCGAACGCCGACACGTTGCCGGGGTTCGGCGGGACGAGCACCTCCTTGACGCCGAGGATGTCGATCAGCGGGCACAGCAGCAGCGACCCCGAGCCGCCGAAGGTCACCAGCGTGAAGTCCCTGACGTCGAGCCCGCGCTTGACCGTGATCTGGCGGACCGCGTTGGCCTGGTTCCAGGCCGAGACCTCCAGGATGCCGGTCGTGCAGTTCTGCTCGGTCAGGCCGAGCCGGCTCGCCAGCGCGGCCAGCCCGGCCGCCGCCGCCGCCGGATCGAGCGGCACCTCGCCGCCGAGCAGGTGCGGCGGTATCCGGCCGAGCGCCAGGTGCGCGTCGGTGACGGTCACCTCGGCGCCGCCGCGGCCGTAGCAGATCGGACCCGGGTCGGCGCCCGCCGACCTTGGCCCCACCTTGAGCGCGCCCTCCGGCGAGATCCAGGCGACCGATCCGCCGCCCGCCCCGACCGTGACCACGTCGACCATCGGGATCATCGACGGGTACGCGCCGACCCGGCCCTCGGTGGTCAGGGCGGGCTCGCCGTCGGTGACGACGGCGACGTCGGTGGAGGTGCCGCCGCCGTCGCAGGTGAGCACGCGCCGGACGCCGGCCTGGGTCGCGATCAGCGCCGCGCCGAGCGCCCCGGCGGCCGGCCCGCTCAGCACGGTCGTGATCGGCTGACAGATCACCTCGTCGGCGGAGAGCACGCCGCCGTTCGACGTCATGACGTGCAACGGCGGCCGGCCTCCCGCGAGCCCGCCGAGTTCGCCGAGGCGGCGGCCGATCGACCGCAGGTAGCTGGCCACGCGGGGCTTGACGGCCGCGTCGAGCAGCGTGGTCATCGACCGCTCGTACTCGCGGTACTCGCGCAGAACCTCGCTGGAGATCGACACCACGGCCCGCGGGTGCTCGCTGGCCAGCACCGCGGCCATCCGCCGCTCGTGGTCCGGGTTGGCGTAGGAGTGCAGCAGGCAGACGCCGATCGTGTCCACGCCGCGGTCGCGGAACCAGCGGGCCACGGCCGCCGCGCCGGCCTCGTCGAAGGGCCGCAACTCGGCTCCGGTGTGGTCGAGCCGGCCGCCGACGGTCCTGACCAGGTCGGCCGGGACGATCCGCGGCGGCTTGACCCAGAAGTACGAGTTGCCGTACCCGTCGGGAACGGACTGGCGGGCGATCTCGAGCAGGAACTCGAAGCCCTCGGTCGTGATGAAGCCGAGCCGGCCGGTCTGGCCCTCGAGCAGCTGGTTGGTCGCGATCGTGGTGCCGTGGCTGACCGCGGCCACGGCCGAGACGTCCGCTCCGAGCAGTCCGAGCACCTTGGTCAGCCCCTCGATGAACCCGACCGACGGGTCGGCCGGGGTCGTCGGGGTCTTGGTGGCGGTCAGCTCACCGGCGATCTCGTCGTAGGCCACGACGTCGGTGAACGTGCCGCCGGTGTCGATGCCGACCCGCAGCCGCTTGGCCATCAGCGGCTGCCGCGGGCCGGCCGGCCGCGCCGACCGCGCCGACCGCGCCGGCCGAGCACGGCGCCGATCACGATCCCGGCCAGCCCGGCCGCCGCGCCCGCCAGCACGCGGGCTCTGACCTCGGCCGGTCCCGGCCAGGTCCCGGCCGCGGACCGGGCCCCGGCAGGCCGGGGCCCGGCCGCCGAATCGCCGCGCGGCCCGATCCCGCCCCCGGCCCGAGCCCGAGCCCGCTCGATGCCGGCCTCGTCCGGATGAGCCAAGCCTGCCTGCCCGGTCCGGTCCCGTGGCTGGTCACCGGCGAGGCCGGCGGCCGCGCCGGCCGCCGCGGCCGTCAGCGCGCCGACGAACTCCCCCGCCAGCCGCTTCGCGACGCTGGCCAGCACCCGCTGGCCGACACCGGCGATCGCGCCGTCGACCACGGCGTCGATCTCGTAGCCCACCTCGGTCGCGCCGCCGGCCGCCGGTTCCAGCCGGACGGTGACGTCCGCGCGGACGCTGCCGCGGCCGCCGGCCGCCGACACGTTCGCCGTGATCAGGCTCGGTTCCCGGCGCTCGCGGATCTCCGCCGCGCCGGAGTACGTCCCGCCGACGGCAGCGATCGCCGTCGACGCCGTCACCCGGCAGCGGCCCGGCCCGGTCACGTCGAGCCGCTCGCAGCCCGGGATCGCGCGGGAGAGCGCGTCCGGGTCCCGCAGCATCGCCCACACGGCCTCGACCGGCGCTCCCACCGACCCCGCGCCAGCGACCCTCATCGGCTTCCTCCCTTGGCCTCGACCCTCAGCATCGCACGCTGGTTCGCTCCGCACCGGCGCAGCGGGCGGCGATCGGCGGTCAGCTGTTTCTGGTCGCGCTATCCCCCCATTCGTGTTGCCGAACGGCGTGGATGCCGGTCCAATGAGGGAACGTTTCGATCCTTACCCCGCGGAAGGGGCCGCACCGTGCGAGCCATCGAGCTTTCCAACCACCCGGCCGACGCGCTGCGGCTGGCCAGGCAGCGTCGTGCCGAGGCCGGCAGGCAGCCTCATGCCGACGCCGGCACGCAGCCTCATGCCGAGGCCGGCACGCTGGGCCGCGCCGACGCCGGCCAGGCGGACGACGAGGAGGCGCTGGCCAGGCACGAGTTACTGGTCAGGCGGGCCAGCAGCGCCCGGGACCGGGCCCGCGCACAGCGGCGCTGGCTCGCCTGGCTGCGCGGCGCGCTCGCGGTCAGCAGGCTGCGGCGGCTGGCACCGGTGCCGGCGGCGGCCGGCGTTCGGCGCGACGCCGAGGAAATCCTGCGGGCCGGGATCGCGGGCGAGCAGCAGGTAGTCGCCGACCTCGGCAAGGTCCTCGGCGACGACTGGGTCATCATGCGCGGGTACTGCAACCGGCGCGGCGAGATCGACCACCTGCTGCTCGGGCCGCCCGGGCTGATCGCGATCGAGAGCAAGCATCTCAACGCCACCATCACCTGCGACGGCGACGACTGGCGCTTCGAGAAGTTCGACAAGCACGGCAACCCCGTCGATCGGGGCAGCATCGGCGACAAGCGCGGCCGCTCGCCGAGCGTCCAGCTCAACGAGCCGGCCGACCTGCTCGAGGAGTTCCTGAGCAGCCGCGGCGGCAAGGTCTCCATGCTGCGCGTGGTCCTGCTCACCCATCCCAACTCCAAGCTCGGCCGGTGCCGGAACGCGACCGTCCACATCACCACATCGCCGACGGCGCTGGCCCGTCAGCTTGACGACATGCCGCCGGTGGTCGGCTCGGCGCGGCGCGCCAGGCTGGAGGAACTTATCGCCCGCGACCACCGGTTCCACGAGCAGCGCCGCCCGCGTTCGCGCCCGGGGAGCCGCTCGGGGAAGCGGCCGCGGCCCGGCGCAGCTCGAACAGGTCACTCGGCGAAATCGGCATCGAGGTGATCGGGATCCCCTCGGCGTCCTCGATCGCGGCGGCGAACACGGCCGCGCCGGGGATCACGCCCGCCTCGCCCGCGCCCTTGATGCCGAGCGGGTTGAGCGGCGACGGGGTCACCATGTGGTCGATCTCGATCCGCTCGGGCACCTCGCTGACGTAGGGCATCAGGAAGTCCATGAACGAGGCGTTCTGGAGCTGGCCGGTCTCGTCGTAGGCCATCCGCTCGTACAGCGCGCCGGCGACGCCCTGCGCGACCCCGCCGTGGATCTGGCCTTCCACGATGCGCGGGTTGATCAGCGTGCCGCAGTCGTGCACGACGCAATACCGCAGGATCCTGATCTCCGCGGTGTCAGGGTCGGTCTCCACGATCGCCGCGTGGATGCCGGACGCGAACGTCGAGCGGAGCGGGGAGAAGAACGCCCGGCCCTCGATCCCTGGCTCGTCGCCCTCGGCGACCGGCGGGGCGTCGGTGTCACCGCCGGCGAACTGCGTCGCCGCGCTGGCCGCCTCGTCGAAGGCGTACCGCAGCGGGTTGGACAGCACCGCGACGGTGCCGAGCGCGATACCGGACTCCGGGTCGCCCTTGATCCTCACGATCCCGCCTGCTATCTCCATATCCTCCGCCGACGCCTCCAGCGCGACCGCGGCGACCCTGGTCGCCTTCGCCCGCGCGGCCCGCGCCGCGAGCGCGACCGCCGACCCGCTCATCACCGCCGTGCGGGACGCGAACGTGCCGACCGCGTAGCCGAACGCGCGGGTGTCTCCCGTCACGACCTCGATGTCCCCGATAGGCACTCCGAGCTCGTCGGCGGCGATCTGGGCGAGCACGGTCTGGTGCCCCTGTCCCTGAGTCGTCAGCCCGGTCGCGACCTTCACCTTGCCCGAGGTCTCGACTACCACGTGGGCGCCCTCGTACGGCCCGACCCCGGTTCCTTCCACATAACAGGCAAGCCCGATCCCCAGCCGCCTGCCCTCCCGCCTGGCAGCGGCCCGCAGCGACTCGAACTCGTCCCAGCCGACCAGCTCCTTCAGCTTGGCCAGCGCGGCCGGGTAGTCGCCCGAGTCGTAGATCAGCGGCCTGCCGTCCTGGAAGACCAGCCCGTGGTCGTACGGCATCTCCTCGGGGCGGATGAAGTTCCGCTCCCGGACCACGGTCCGGTCCAGGCCGAGATCGGCCGCGATAGCGTCCATCGTCCGCTCCATCACGAACACGCCCTGCGGCCGGCCCGCGCCCCGGTACGGCGCGACGATCACGGTGTTGGTGTACAGCGAGCTGAACTCGACCCGGTACGCGCGCGGCTTGTACGGCCCGAGCAGCTGGGTCGAGGTGATGATCGGCACGATCAGCCCGTACGGGATATAGGCGCCGTTGTCGTGCCAGAACCGCACGTCCAGGCCGAGGATCCGGCCGTCGTCGTCGAACCCGACGCTGACCTGGTGCCGCTGGCCGCGCTCGTGCGCGCTGGCCACGAAGTGCTCGATCCGGTCCTCGGCGAACTTGACAGGACGGCCGAGCAGCCGCGCCGCCCACGGCACCAGCACCTCCTCCGGCCACGGATGGACGATCTTGACGCCGAACGCGCCGCCCACGTCCGGGGTGATCACGTCCACGTCGGCCAGCGCCAGGCCCAGCTTGGCCGCCACGGCGGCCCGGACGCCGGTCGAGGTCTGGGTCGAGGTCCAGATCCGCAGCCGCCGTGACTCGGTGTCCCAGCGGGCCAGGACGCCGCGGCCCTCGAGCGGCGTCGAGGCCGATCGCTCGATGTACAGGTCGAGGTCGAGCGTGTGCGCCGCCGCGGCGATCGCCGCGGCGGCGTCCCCGTTCTCCTGCACCAGGTGCCCGGCGACGTTGCCAGGCACGTCGGGGTGGACCAGGCGCCCGGCGGCCCGCGCCGCGTCCACGCCGACCACGGCGGGCAGCGGCTCGTAGTCCACCATGACCCGCTCGGCCGCGTCCTCGGCGAGGTACCGGTCGGCCGCGACCACCATCACCACCGGCTCGCCCACGTAGTTGACCTCGCCGGCGGCCAGCGGGTAACCGGTCCTGCCGTGGGTCAGCGCCGGGTGCGGGATCAGCAGCGGCAGCGGCTCGGCGAGCCGTCCGGGCAGGTCCTCGTAGGTGTAGATGGCGGCCACGCCGGCCACGTCCAGCGCGCCGGCGACGTCGATGTCGAGCACCCGAGCGTGCGCGTGCGGGCTGCGCACGAACGCCACGGCCAGCGCGTCGTGCCCGAGGTCGTCGAGGTAGGCGCCGTCGCCGCGGAGCAGGCGGTCGTCCTCGACCCGCGGGATCGGCTCGCCGAACATCGCGGTCACTTGGCACCCGCCTGGCCCAGGTCGGCCCTGATCAGCTCGGCGGCCCTGAGCACGGCCTTGACGATGTTCTGGTAGCCGGTGCACCGGCACAGGTTGCCGCCGATGATCTCCCGCGCCTCGTCCTCCGACGGGTCCGGGTTACCGGCCAGCCCGGCCGTGATCGTGGTCAGGAAGCCGGGGGTGCAGAATCCGCACTGGAGCCCGTGACAGTCTTCGAACGCCTGCTGCACGGCCGACAGCGTGCCGTCCGGCCTTGTCAGTCCCTCCACCGTGGTGATCCGCGCCCCGTCGGCGGTGACCGCGAGCAGCAGGCACGACCGCACGGCAACGCCGTCGAGCAGCACCGTGCACGCCCCGCAGACGCCGTGCTCGCAGCCGACGTGCGTGCCGGTCAGCCGCAGGTCGTGGCGCAGGCAGTCGGACAGCAGCCGCCTGGCGGGCACCCGGACCGTGCGCGGCACCCCGTTGACGACCAGGCTGACGTCGAACAGTTCGGGATCCGATTGCGTAATCGCCGTGTCTTCGCTGGCGCTAGCCACAGGACCGCTCCCTCGCGTGCGCGAGCGCCCCGGCGAGCGCCCGCTCGGTGAGAACCCCGGCCAGGTGCCGCCGGTAGGCCGCGGTCGCGTGGATGTCGGAGACCGGCGCGACCCGCGCCATCGCCAGCCGTCGCGCCGCCGCGAGCCCGCCGCCCTGGCAGGCCTCGGTCAGGTCGAGCACCAGCGGGGTACCGGCCACCGACAGGTAGGCGGCGCGCGCGCAGCCGATGCCGCCGGCCTCGTCAAGCTCGACCACGGCCGCGACGCCGCACACCGCGTAGTCGCCCTGCCGCCGGCTCACCTCGGCGAACGCCGACCCCGCCCGCGCGGCCAGCACGGGCATGGCGACCTGCGTCGCAAGCTCGTCGGGCCGCACGTCGGACTCCAGCGGGCCGAGAAAAAATTCCTCAGCCGCTACGGAGCGCTCGCCGCCGGTGCTAGCCAGCAGCACGGTCCCGCCGAGCAGCGCGAGCACCGCGGTCATCTCGCCGGACGGGTCCGCGTGCACGATGCTGCCGACCGTGGTGCCGCGGTTCCTGACCACCGGGTGCGCGACCAGCGCCAGCGCCTGCCCGATCAGCGGCTGCGCCGCGGTCACGGCCGGGTCGGCGAGCACCCGGGCGTGCCTGGCCAGGGCGCCGATCACGACCTGGCCGCCGGTGACCCTGACGTAGGACAGTTCCGTCAGCCGGTTGATGTCCACCAGGTGCTCCGGCATGGCCAGCCGCATGTTCAGCAGCGGAACCAGCGACTGGCCGCCCGCGAGCACCTTTCCGTCCGGCCCAGCCGCCGCGAGCGCCGCGACGGCCTCGGCCACGGACTCCGGGCGGGAGTAGCCGAATGGAGGCGGCTTCACTGCTGCTGGTTCTCCCCTTGGTCTGGGTCGGCCTGGTCCGGGTCGGCCTGGTCCGGGTCGGCCTGGTCCGGGTCGGCCTGGTCCGGGTCGGCGCTGCCGACGTCCTCGCGGAACGGCGAGACCTCGCCCTCACCGGTCTCGACGTTCCCGGCCGAGACCATGGCCCCGCCCTCGTAGGCGCGGCCCGCCGCGGCCGGCTCCTCCAGCATTCCCTCACGCCGGAACACCCTCACCCCGTGGTATCCGATGATCACGATCAGCGTTCCCGCGGCGATGCCGGTGATCGAGAAGGTGCTGGTGAACTTGATCGCCAGGTTACCGATTCCGGCGATGATCCCGCCCGCCAACGGCACCAGGTTGACGGGATCGGCGAAACTGACCCTGTTCTCGATCCAGATTTTCGCGCCCAGCAGGCCGATCATGCCGTACAGCACCAGGGTGATCCCGCCGAGCACGCCGCCGGGGGTGGCCGCCACGACCGCGCCGAACTTGGGGCAGAAGCCGAACAGGATCGCGACGACCGCGGCGATGTAGTAGGCGAGCGTGGAGTAGATCCTGGTCGCCGCCATGACGCCGATGTTCTCCGCATAGGTGGTGGTCGGCGACCCGCCGACCAGCGAGGCGATCGCGGTGCCGACGCCGTCGCCGATGAACGCCCGCCCAACGTACGGGTCGAGGTCGTCGCCGGTCATCTCCGAGACCGCCTTCACGTGCCCGGAGTTCTCCGCCAGCAGCGCGATCACCGAGGGGATCACCAGCAGGATGAACGTGAACTTGAACACCGGCAGGTGCGGGCCGCTCAGCACGCCGAACGTCGGGCTGGTGATCGTCTTGGGCAGCCCGAACCAGGAGGCGCTGCCGACGCCGCCCCAGCTGACCCGGTGCACGGCGACGCAGTGACCGGCGGACTTGCACGACTGGACGGTCGAGAACGAGTCGGCGATCCAGGAGATCAGGTAGCCGAAGACCAGGGCGAGGAACACCGCGATCCGGCTGACGAAGCCGCGGCCGAGGACCGCCATCCCGATCAGGAACGCGGTCGTGAGCAGCGCCACCCACTGGTCGTTGGGGAAGTAGATCGTGGTCGCCACCGTGGCCAGGTTGAAGCCGATCAGCATGACCACCGCGCCGGTCACCGCGGGCGGCAGCACGGCCCGCACGTACCGCGCGCCGCCGTAGTGCACGACGATGCCGACCAGGGCCAGGATCACCCCGGCGATCAGAATGGCGCCGGTGACGTCGGCGGAATCGCCGCCCTGCGCCCTGATCGCGGTGACCGCCGCCACAAAAGATGCCGATGTCCCGAGGTACGAAGGAACCTTTCCGTTGACGATCAGCAGGAAGATGATCGTCGCGACGCCCGACATCATCACGGCGAGGTTCGGGTTGAGCCCCATGATCGCCGGGAACACGAACGTCGCGCCGAACATGGCCACGACGTGCTGCGCGCCCAGGCCGGCCATCCGCAGCGACGAGAGCCGCTCACCGGGGCGGACGACCGCGCCGGGAGGCGGCGTGCGGCCGTCGTAGACGAGTTTCCATCCGAACGCAGTCATTGCCGGCCGCCCTTCTCAGGCCTGGCCCGGTCGGACCGGGGGCAAATTAACCGTCACGAGCGAACGCTAGACCGGGTGGCTAATGTGATCAACGGGTCAAAGGTGGTTCGCGGCCGGACCCGCGGGTGCAACCAGAAGGCCGCTGGCGCCGTCCAAAGAGATATGCGACGACGTCTGACCAGCGCCCGGCCGGCCGGACCGGCGGTGACGGTCCTGCTTGGGCTGGCGCTCGCGCTCGCGGCCGGCTGCGGCGCGCACACGCAGGTCCCAGCTGGAGGCGCGAGCCACTTCGCTAGCCGGTCCGCCGGACACCCGGCCAGCCCGTCCCCGAGCCCGTCCTGCGGCGCGACGACGGGGCAGGCCAGCGCCACCGAGAATCCGTCACCGGGCGCAGCCCGGCTCCTGTCCGTCACGACGGGGAAGCCGAAGCTGAACGCGGTCCAGTTCGTGTCCGCCTCGGAGGGCTGGGTGGTCGGCTCGGACCGGATCCTGCACACGGCCGACGGCGGTCGCCGCTGGGTCGCCCAGTACCTGACCAGGCGGAAGGCCGGGCTGGCCACCGTGGACTTCACCGACGCCAGGCATGGCTGGGTGGTCGGCGCGACGACGGTCCTGGCGACCACGGACGGCGGCGCGAGCTGGCACGCGCTTGCCGAGCCCTGCGAGCCGGTTCGCGCCGTGCATTTCCTCAGCCCGGCTGACGGCGTCGCGGTCGCCGGAGGGAGCCTGCCCTACCTCGGCACGCCGACGGGCGGTGGCGTGCTGCTCGGCACGACGGACGGCGGACAGCACTGGCGGCGGTTGCCGACCCCGCCGGACGTCCAGACGGCCTGCTTCAGCGACGCGCGACGCGGCTGGCTCGGCGCGGACGGGAACATCTACGGCACCACGAACGGCGGTCGGACCTGGACCCTTGCCGTGCGGGGACCTGGCCCGGCCGGCGGCGGCCCGCGGGTCGCGCACGCGACCGCCGAGGTCCAGTGCGCCGGGTCGGGAGCGGCCTGGGCGCAGCTGGTTGGCCCAGGCGTCGGGATGAGCCACCAGCAGCAGGTTGGCTACCACACCTTCGGCTCGACCTGGCGGCCGATCTTCGCCGAGCATTACTTCTCCCATCCCGGCGTCCGGGTCCGGGCCGAGGCGCCGGGCGTGTACGCGGGGCCGTTCAGCGCGATCAGCCCGGCGCAGGCGGTGTTCATCGGCTTGTGCGCGCCCTGCTCGGCGCCGGCGACGCCGCGCTTGCAGGGCACCGCCCCGATGGACATCGCGACCGACGGCGGCGCGGTGCTGCTGCGACGCGGCGTGATCGCCCGCCTGGCGGAGGCCAACGGCGCGGCGTTCGTGACCGCCGATGACGGGTGGGTAGTCGGCACCCAGACCCGCTATCCGCTGTCCGGCCAGGGCCGCGAGAGGACGGTGAGCCGGATCATGCACACCACCGACGGCGGCCGCAGCTGGCAGGTGCAGTACGCGGTCGGCCCATGATGCCGATTCGCGCGGTCGTGTTCGACATTGGCGGCGTGCTCGAGCGCGTTGATGATTTCGAGGCGGTGTTGAGCGCGGCGTGGCGGGAACGCCTCGGAATTTCGCCGGAGGAGTTCAGGGCTGCGCTCGCCATCATCGACCCCGGCCACCTGTCCGAGACCGGTCAGATGAGCGAGGCCGAGTGGGCCGCGCGCTGCGCCGCCTGCCTGCGCCTGTCGCCCGCCCAGCAGCGGGAGTTCGCCGCCGACGTCTGGGACTGGTACTGCGGCGAGCTCGACGAGGAGCTGATGGCGTTCGCTGCCTCGCTGCCGACCCACCTGCGGACGGCGATCATCAGCAACTCCGCCGACGGCGCCCGCAGGGAGGAACTCGCCAGGTACGCCTTCGACGAGATCTTCGACCCGATCATCTACTCTCACGAAGTGGGACTGGCCAAGCCCGATCCTGCCGTGTTCGAGCTGGCCTGCTCGCTGCTGGACGTCGCGCCGGCCGAAATGATCTTCGTAGACGACGTGCCAGGACACGTTGCGGCCGCGCGAAACCTGGGCATCCACGCGATCCTGCATCGCAGCACCCCGGAAACGATCACGGAGATCAATTCGCTGCTCGCTGGTGAGGGGTAACCTGCTCACGGGGACAACGTGCTGGCGGCAAGCGCCGTCACAGATGTTATGAAGCCACGATCGACCAGCGCGCCTGGCCTGCTCACCGGGCTCATGCTCGGGTTGGCAGCCATGCTGGCGGCGGGATGCGGCACCGCGGCCCAGGCACCGGTGGGACAGTCCGCACCGCCCGCAAAGCAGCACGGAGATCGTTCGCCAAGCCCGTCACCGAACCGCTCCTGCGGCGCCGCCGGCGGATCCGTCGAGGCGGGCACGTCCGGCCGTCCCACCGTGCTGACCGGCGTGCAGTTCGTGTCGCCGTTGGCCGGCTGGGTCGTCGGGTCGGACCGGATCCTGCATACCGCCGACGGCGGACGCCACTGGGTGATCCAGTTCCGGACCAGGCCGGCGGCCCAACTCGGGACCGTCGACTTCGCCGACGCCAGGCACGGCTGGGTCACCGGAACGTCGGAGTTCCTCGCCACGACGGACGGCGGCGCGCACTGGCGCTCCCTGCCCGAGCCCTGCCAGGCCATCCGCGCGGTGCACTTCGTCAGCCCGCACGACGGCTTCGCGGTCGCCGGCGGGAACCTGCCGTACGCCGGCGTGTCCAGCCCGCCTTTCGCGGGAGGCGTGCTGCTCGGCACGAGCGACGGCGGACAGCACTGGCGGCCGATGGCGACTCCATCTGACGTCCAGACGGTCTGCTTCAGCGACACCCGGCGGGGCTGGATGGGTGCCGGCGGGAGCATCTACGGCACGGTCAACGGCGGACGGACCTGGACTCTGGCCGTCCGCGGGCGCGCCAGGTCAGATACGCTCGCCGAGGTCGAGTGCGCCGGATCGGGCGCGGGCTGGGCCGAGCTGATCGGCCCGGGCGTCGCGATGGGTAACAGGCCGCAGATCGGTTATCACGCGTCCGGCCGGACCTGGCAGCCGATCTTTGCCGAGCAGTACACCGCCGGTCCTGGCCTCCGGGCCCGGGTGCACGCTGATGCCCCGGATGGTTACCCGGGACCGTTCAGCGCCATCGGCCCGGATCAGGCGGTGTTCATCGGCTGGTGCGCGGCGTGCTCGGCACCGGCGAGCCCGCGGCTGCTTGGCCCCGCGCCGATGGACATCGCGCTGCGCGGGGGCGCGGTCCTGCTCCGCCGCGGCCGGGTCGCTCAGCTCAGCCAGGCCACGGGCACGGCGTTCGTCACCGCCAGCGACGGCTGGGTGGTCGGCGTCCGCCAGGCCCGCCGGACGGTCAGCGTGATCATGCACACCGCCGACGGCGGCCGTACCTGGCAGCCGCAGTACGCCCTGAGGGCCTGAGCGAATCCGTCCGCGGCTCCGGTCAGGATGACAGCCCGAGCCCGGCCGCGAGCTGCCGGTAGCGGTCGACCGGGTCGGCATCTGGCGGGGTGAGCAACTGGACGCAGACGTGGTCAGCGCCGGCGGTCAGGTGCTGGCTCAGCTGCGCGGCGACGCGCGGTCGATCGCCGTGCGCGACGAGCGCGTCGATCAGAGCGTCGCTGCCAGGGTCGGCCAGGTCCGCGTCTGTCCAGCCGAGACGGCGCAGGTTAGAGGTGTAGTTCACCAGTCCGAGGTAGGGCTTGCGGACCCTGGACCGCCCGATCGCCAGGGCGGCGATCGGATCAGCCTCGATGACTGCCTTGTGCTCGGTAGCCAGGAGCGGGCCAGGCCCCAGGATCTCGCGCGCCTGCGCGGTGTACCCGGCCGGGACGAGGTACGGATGCGCGCCCGCGGTCCGGTCGGCGGCCAGCCTGAGCATCCTCGGGCCGAGTGCCGCCAGGACCATGCTGGTGCCCGGCACGCCGTCGGCGAGCAGCGTGTCGACAAAGGCGGCGAGCGTGTCATACGGCTTCGCATACTGCTGCGTCGACTCGCGGTGCCCGGCTCCCACGCCAAGCAGGAACCGGCCGGGAAAGGCAGACTCGATCCTCGCGAACGACGCCGCGACCTCGTGCGGGTCACTCTGCCACATGTTGACGACGCCGGTCGCCACGACCAGCGTTGACGTCGCGCCGAGCAGGCCGTCGACGGCGGCGAGATCGCCGGGAGGCGACGCGCCGAGCCACACCGCGCCGTAGCCGAGCCGCTCCAGGTTCGCCGCCAGGTCGGGCGTGACCTGGCTGAACCCGCGCCAGACCCCGAACCGCCCGAGCCGCTCGCGCCAGTGCTGCGTCATCCGGTCCTCCGCTGGTCCATCGGTCCCGCGACGACGGGACGTCGGCCCCTCCCGCCCGCCGGTTTCGCCGGCCATGCTGTGTAAGAGCCGGCGCGGCGGCAAGCACTCTCACGACGGCCAGCCTCAGCGGCGCACCGCGCCCCGCTGGGCGGAACAGGCAAGAGGAACCAATGGCAGGAGCACGTGTTCGGATCATAACCGGGGCTGGCCTGGCGGCTGGCCTGCTGGCGGCCAGCTACCCGGTCCTGTTCCGGACCAGGTGCCTGACCTGGGGCGCGACCCCGGACGAGTTCGCGCGCAACATCCCGGGTGACGAACTGCTGCCCGACGCGGACGAGGTCAGCACCAGGGCGATCACGATCAGCGCGCCGCCGGGCTGCGTCTGGCCGTGGCTGGTCCAGATGGGCAGCGGCCGCGGCGGCGCCTACAC
>WNGM01000889.1_pt1 | contig 23925 bp, 24 predicted proteins | sample 5400571 | NCBI WGS metagenome assembly WNGM01 (sample SAMN13153378, study PRJNA577476) | soil metagenome | isolation source: 100 cm soil or saprolite under Garry oak tree replicate 2 | place: USA:California | collected 2016-06-15 | reverse complement strand
GATATTGCGAAGAGAGCTGGCCAACTCTATTCAAGCTATCTGAGAAAGCGGGGGGAAGGTGTCAGAAGGATACTGTCAGATTTCTTGATAGGCTCCTATGCAGAAGTCTACGCATCCCAGCTTGTAACTTGGAATCCGGAGGATTTCAGGAACTATCTCTCGATAGAGGTCCGGACCCCTGGCGAGGTTATCAAAGAGAGTGAGCCCTCGAGAAAGTCAGAAAAGGGCAACCTACCTAGGCTCAAGCCGTTTGTCCGCGAAAAACATGATCGCGAAAATCCTGACACCTGAGGGTGCCAAGGAAAACGCCTAGAAAACGCCTGAGGGTCCAAGTCGATGATAAAATCGGCTTGACGCGTAAAGTGAATCGAACAGGATTCTTGATGGGTCCCTGCTAAGATCCGGCCAGCAATAGAGCATCTCGAAAAATAAGGTATGCGCGCGAGTCTCGTGACGCAGAACTTCCTGTGATTCTACAGTTCCCTCATTGCTAATAGCAGGTTTCAGAAACGGGTCTGTTATGCTGCTTTCTCTAGCACGATCTCAATAGTCGAGACGTTTCGTGTGTCTCCTTCTTCGCCGAGCACTTCCGAGGCAATCCGGACCTCCTTAATCGTGAGTTTTCCCTGGAAGAACCGGCGCCGGACCACTTCCACAACATCCACCGCGTGACTGATCGACTGTCCCCGAGCCTTGACTGTAAGGATATTTGATCCACTGTTGAAGTGCATCATAACCGCAGTCGCATACGCCATCAGCGGCTTCTTGCCGATAAACACGGTATCCGGTGGAATCTGGCCACGAGGCCTCTCTACGCGTGGTCTCTCTTCGCGATGTTCGGAGGCCTGTTCTGTCCTCTCTGTGCGGGGCTCGTGATGTTCACGTGCGGGCTTCTGCTCTACTTTCTCACTCATTGTTGTAGTCTCAGTTGTCAATCGATTATGCTCGAATAACGAGCACGAAGTAAGCGTCGCGTATTAAGGGCTTTGCTACTCTAATCCAGAAAAGAAGTAGAGGGAGAGAAAAAAGAGGAAGAAGGGAACGCCTTTGAGAAATCCTAGATGATTTCCCTAGTCAAGGCTTCCCTGAACTTGACCCTGCAGTCCTGACACTGGAAGAGTCCGATGAGCACGTTCTTCTTCGACTTGCCACCCTTCAGCTCCCAGACCTTCACAGGCTTTGGAACGTCAGCCCCACACTTTGGACAGACTACCTTGTAAAACTGGCTCGGAGGAGCCAATCCTACAGAAGACAAGTCGGACGAAGGCTGAACGCTTGGAATCGTCTCCGTCCCGGTCACTGTTGGTTGTAGTTGCGAGTTTTCGGTCGTCGCAACCGCCGCTGAAGCGTCTACCAGAGGCATGTCGTCAACCACCTTCACTACCAGCGCGTCTGCAACGTCTTCGACAAGGTCCGGCGACGGGCCGGCCCCGATTGATTCATCAGAAACGATGCCAGATTCGGCTTCGCCTGTCGGCAGAGCCGAGTCGACTGTAGTCAAAGTAGACTGTGGGGGCGTGTCTTCTACAAGACCAGGCGTGACGACGGCGTTACTTGTCTGTGGCGCAGGTGCTGTGTTCCCGTTGTTCTGTGGCAGGGTAGGAGTGGGAGAGGAAGTCTGTGGACTCGTGTCTGCTACTTCCGCATTGAGCGCAGTAGACAGAAGGCTAGCTATTGGAGCTTGGAGCGTGGGAGCCGGAATGGGCGGTGATGCTAGAACGAGGGGTGAGGGTCGACTGGGGGACGGAGTTGCCTTGGCCCAGTCTGGGCCAAGTGCGGTGCTGACAGCATTCGGGTATGATTGTTTGAATTCGCCTGGAGAGAGTGGCTTGGTCTCGATGTGGGATAGCGTGTCGATCATCTGTCTAATCTCTTCTATGCTGTGCAGATTCTTCTCTAGTAGGCCCTTGAACTCTTGTCGTTGAGACCGGTACTCGTTGTCGCTGACTTCGCCAGTGACGTACTTAGTTTCCAGGTTGAGTAGTCTCTGAGGTGTAGTCGCCATCTGGTCCTTGGTTTCCTTGAGGTGCTCGTTTAGCGTGTAGCCGAGTACGTTGATCCTGTCTTGCAATTCTTGAGAGGCTCGTCCATAGTCTTCGTGGATCGCGCGCATTTTTTCTTTGTAGCCATTGATCTCAGTGATCAGTTTCTCTAGGGTTAGATCGTTTAGTCCCAATTTTTCCACCTAGGGAAACGACATCTATGAGGTAAAATGGTAAAAGCGTTCGAAGCAAAAACACCCTTGACAACCGCCCTAGAGAGACCGATTTTCACAAAACGGTATCACTAACTCTGTCAATGAAGCGCGAGAACGACAGCCGATCTTAGCTGACACTTCTAAATCAAGATTGGGGAAAACACAACTTTCGGCCGGATTTTCAGGTTAGCATATAAACCAAAACCGGATTGTGGACCCAACAACAAGCACGGACAAAATCTGTTGCAAGCCCGCCCCATGTTGCCCGACCTAGAAATATCCTGCCCAGAACTGCTCGAATCATACCCCGGCGTGTCAAGAATCCAATTGGCAAAACCCACAGTCAGACGGGACTTTAAGGAAGAAATTCCAACATGTCCTACAAGTCCTTGAAGAACTGGGACCGAGGGCAGAAAGAACCCCTGCTCTCCAAACTGACCGAGCGCGTCCACCACCAAGAACCCCTCAAAGAAAGAATCTCCCAATGCGTCTACAGACTCAGAGTCCAACAAAACCGGCTCGAAGGAGCCAACCTCAAGACCCAGCAACACGACAAGAGCCTCTTCGACAAGTGCGTCCAAGCCCAGATGGCTAAAGACACAGCAAGGAGCACCATGTACGCCAACGAGATTGCCGAAATACGAAAAATGGCAAGAATCACAATGAGAAGCGAATTAGCACTCGAACAAGTCGTCCTTCGACTCGAGACAATACAAGAATTCGGCGACGTCGCAGCAACCATGGGCCCCATAGCGGGAGTCGTACAAGCAATCAAGAACCAAGTCCAAGGCGTAATTCCACAAGTCGGTTACGAGCTCGGCGAAATATCCGACGCTCTCAACGGCGTAGTCATGGAAGTCGGCGAAGCAACCGGCCAATCATACGATTTCGAAGCATCAGGAACAGAAGCACAGAAGATTCTCTCAGAAGCAAACACAGTAGCAGACACGAGGATGCGCGAAAAATTCCCGGAGCTACCCTCACCGGCTCTCGCCTACGAAAGACCCGCCGAGAGCACGGTACCCAGGTAGGAGGATAACTCCAACCACCTTTTTTTGGAGACATGATCATGCCATTAAACTTAGAACAGATCAGAAGGTTCCTCGGAAGAACCCTCCAGGACCCCTACGGCCGGACCTTTGGAAAGGTCGTTGGAATCTCGGCAAACCTCAGAGACGAGGTCACAGGAGTCGGCATAGAAGTCGGAAACGGAGAATTCGTACAGTGCCCCGGCGACAGAGTCGCGATCAGCGGCGACAGCCTTGTCCTAACTCCTTCATGGAAGGTGGAGGCCGAAGACTTCCGCAAGGAATTCGACGTAGTAACCCGACGCCTGAAGGCTCTAGATGAGCTGTTCAGCGTTGGAGACATACAGAAGGACGTGTACGAGGACCTCAGGAAGCAACATGAAGACGCGATAAACGAGCTCAAGTCTAAGAGAAAACAGATCTTAGACAACCTAAGCCAGAGAAACAGCACGCTGAACACGCAGCTACGCCAGCTTCAGACCCACCTTGCAGGAAACAAGATGCTTCACGCATCCGGCGAGTTCGACGACCAAAGCTACAAGGCCGCAAGTGACGCCATTGACACTGGCCTGGCCAGAGCCGCTGCAGAACGTAAAGATGTAGAATCAATCTACAGCTACCTATCCAAGCCAGACGGAACAAGCCCGTCGCCAAGTCCAATAGCCGCTCCCATCCAGACGCCGGTTCCCACTCCAACCCCAACTCCTCAGACCCCTGCGAGAGACCAGGTTATCGCCCTTCACGTGAGGGAAACTTAGGAGTCACTACGAAGTGTTTCGAAAGCTAGAGGAAAGGGTCCACCCCATTCCCCTCAAAGAACGCATAGACCAAGCGCTCTATCGGCTCGGGACCCAGAAAGAGAAGCTCGAGCACATGTCCTCAAGGCTCCAGCAACGCGACAAGGAAATGTTCCAACGTTGCATTGGTGCGCAGCTCTCGAAAGACAATGCTCATGCGGCCTTGTATGCAAACGAGTGCGCCGAGATTCGCAAGATGGCACACATTACCTTGAGTAGCGAGCTTGCACTGGAAAGGGTCGTTCTCAGACTTCAGACAATAGAGGAGTTTGGAGACATCATGGCCCAAATAGCCCCCGTCATCGGAGTCGTCCGCGAAACGCGAGGAAGAATCGCAGGCGTGATTCCCGAAGTCGCCACCGAACTGGGAGAAGTCAACAACATGCTGAGCGACATGAGCCTCGAAACCGGAGAAGTCCAAGACCAGGACCTAGATCTCACAGCCTCCAGCTCCGAGGCAAGGAAGGTCCTCGAAGAATCCAACATAATCGCCTCACAGCAGATAAAGGAACGCTTCCCCGAACTCCCCCTCCCCGAGCCCAGACAGACAACAAACGCTACAGTGACCCAAGTTACTCAAGCGAGGATCCCGGTAGCAATAGCGTCGAGTGGTGAGGAGGAGCAAGTGGAACCGCTTGAAGACAGGGTTCTAGGATACATCAAATCCCACAATGGCGAATTGAACATGAACTCTGCCTCGACGGACCTCGCAGTATCCCCTGAGGACGTTCGAAGATCTCTCCAGAAGCTTAGAGATGATGGCAAGATAGTCATGGATTGAGGACAGCAGTCCCCGGACAATTTCAGAGTGACTTGGAGGGAAGGCTGGTTTCAGCTTCAGAAGAGCTAGAATCGCTGGCAGTAAAATACGCAAAGGAGGCGATACAGCTCGAGGGCAAGGGGTCCAGACGGATCGCCGTCACAAAGTATCAGCGAGCGATCGAAGTTTTGCTCAAACTCTGTTCCCTCTATCCAGCAGCTCCCCAAAACAAGCTCTACATGGAGCACGCCGAAGCGTACCGAAAACGGGTCCAAGAGCTACAATCGGACTCCGATCCGACGTCACACCCCGTAGAATCCGCGGACGGCAAGGATTCGAAGAACATCAAATTTGACCAGTGGGTCCTGACTGAGAAACCCGATATCAGCTGGGACGATATCGCCGACCTCGAAAAACCGAAGCGCGCCATCGAAGAGTCGATTGTCTTCCCCGTCCGAAGGCCAGACTTGTTTCCTTTAGGATGGCCCCGCGGCATACTCTTCTTCGGGCCCCCAGGCTGTGGAAAGACACTCCTCGCAGCTGCTGTTGCCAGCGAGATCAAAGGAGTATTCTTCTGCGCAGACGCCGCGTCTCTAATGTCAAAGTGGCTTGGAGAGTCGGAGAGAAATGTATCGCAGCTGTTTGCCAAAGCGCGGGAGAATTCTGAGAAGGGTCAGCCAGCCATCGTATTCATCGATGAGATCGATTCTCTGATGGGGGTTCGTGGCGAAGAAGTTGGAGGAGAGGTCAGGGTCCGAAACCAGTTCCTAAAGGAGATGGACGGAATCCTGGACAAGAAGAGGAACTATCACGTCTACCTGATTGGAGCTACCAACAAGCCGTGGGTCTTGGACGAACCTTTCATCCGCCGGTTCCAGAAAAGGATCTACGTCCCGCTCCCCGATATCAAAGCACGAATGGACATGTTCCAGATATACGCTCACAACCTGAAACTCGACAACAACGTAGACTTTGCAGAGCTAGCACGAGTGACCGAAGGATACTCAGGCGGAGACATTCGAGACCTCTTTCAGTCCACACAACTCAAGGTTGTCCGCAACTTCTTCACACATGGAAACGTAACCGATCTGGCCTCCGTTCCGGATCCAATAACCATGGAAGACTTCCAGTCCATCGTTACCGGAAGAAGACCAAGCGTTTCACAGACCATCCTCAAACGATACTACGACTGGGACGAGTCCTTCAAGGCGAGCTAACAGAAATGATGAATCTTGACGGGACCGATCTCAAAATCCTGGCAGAACTAGTCGAAAACTCGAAACAATCATACGTCGAAATCGGAAGAAAACTCGGCCTTCACCCGAATGTAATAGCCTACAGGGTTAACAGGCTAGAAGATGCCCACGTAATCCGCGAGTACACTACTCTTGTCGACTTTTCGAAACTGGGTCTCTCCGAACAGGTAATCGTCGCAGCCAACTTCCCCACAACCTCCTCTAGAGAGGACATCCTGAAGCAGATCTGCGAGATCCCGGAAACGGTCAACGTAATCAGCTCCCTCGGCACCCCTGAGGGACTCGTGTTCATCGTTGCCCGCAACAAGGAAGACGTCAATGCTGTGTTGTCGAAGCTACGATCTATGAACCTTGACATCGACTTTGCATCATCTGTCATCCGGAGCTATGATGAAGGTCGCCTGGGCACTTATCTTAGGGCAATGGCTGGGTCAGACGAGCGGTAGAAGCCTTGGAAAAGCCAAGCTGGGCTCCCGTGATATTTTCGGGGGCACTTCCCAGAGAGTTTTCGGATCTCCTCGCAATAGCAATTATCGGACTGGCAAGTATTCAGCTGGTCTTTTCCCAAGTGCGTCCGTTTTCGAGAATCGACGCGTCTTGGATTCTGCTTCTCTTCGTCCCTCCAACGGCTGCCTTGGCAGCACTGTCGAACTCTTCGAATAGAGAGCGAGAGGAACTCGCACTCTTCGCTTATGGCGGATCCACAGCGCAGATCGCAATACGGTACTTTCTACGAGGCAGCATCATGACAACGGTCGGACTAGTGCCGTTGGCAATCTTGCTTCTCACAGCTAGCCTCTCCATCTCACCCGGTTTCGTCATTCTCATCACAATTGTTCTCATAGGCGGATTAGCCTATGCAACCCCCGCCCTCAAACGGATTCGCTCCTCGAACTTCGTAGAACACTACAAGGGATGATCTCATGAACCCTCTGATAGAATGCAGATCGGTTGCTGTAGAATACCCCACGATGGACGGAGCTCTGAAGCTCTACGGCGACGGATTATCTCTGATAATCGACGAGGGGGCATTCGTTTCGGTGGTCGGAGGTTCAGGATGGGGAAAGTCAACCCTCGTCAACTTGATACTTGGCCTTGAGAAGCCGACTCGAGGAAGTATCCACATCCGCGGCGAGAATGTGACAGGATGCTCCTTCGTCAGCCGCTGCTCAAGAATCAAGACGGCTGCAGTCTTCCAGAGGCCGACCGCTGTGCCACACCTTACCGTACTGCAGAATCTCCACTTGGCCCTTTCAATGATCGGTATCCCAAGACGCGAGAGGGACGAGAGGATTCGGGAGTCAATAGGGTTCTTCGGTCTGGAAAACCTCTCTCACTCGCGGCCCGACTCGTTGAGCGCAGGACAAAGAAAGAGAATTGATCTGGCCCGGGCACTTGCTGTGCGGCCTGAGTTTCTGGTACTAGACGAGCCGACAGGAGACCTGGACACGTCAATAGCCAACTTGGTAATGCCCTTGTTACGAGGTCTCAATCGAGACCACGGAATAACGATCCTGATGACAACAGCCATCCCACGTCATGCGTCATCAACAAAGCATCAGGTGCATCTCAGAGGGCCAACAATTGTAGCACGACCGCCGAGGGTCCTGGCAAGGGGAGAAAATGTTTAGGGAAAACCAGTCGATCGCGGACAAGATTCGCGAAGCAATCAAACCAACGCCAGTCAAGAATAGGATCCAGATGGCGGCTTACAAATTGCGTAATCAAACCACCAGACTCGACAAGTCGATAGCTCGGATGGAATCAAGAGATCGCGTGCTGCATGAAAAATGCGTGAAAGCACTAGAAGCTAGAGACAGTCAAACCGCGACCCTTTTCGCGAACGAGTGCGTCCAGATTCGTAAATTGATCAAGACCTCCCTCAGCAGCCAGATTTCTCTCGAACAAGCGGTTCTCCGTCTAGAAACCATCGAACAATTTGGCGACATGGTTCATGGTATGGGAAGCGTCAGAGGCATTCTCACTACTGTCAAGGCAGAACTCGAAGGGAAACTTCCCGAGATCTCAACAGGATTAAACGATATCGAAGACTCTCTAGAAAATCTGACCAGCGAAATCGGAGGGGCAGTGGATTCAGAGGGAACCTACGTTCTTCCCAACGACGAGTCTGCAAGGATTCTCAAAGAGGCAGATCTCGTGGCCGAGCAAAAGATGCGAGAAAAGTTCCCCGAGATACCTCAGATCCCAGTGGACGCCCACAGGCTGAGGTAGCTGTAGCTGATATCCCCCGAACTTGAAACAAGGGCCCTCCTCGGTCACCCGGTAATAGATACCTACGGGAGAAGTCTGGGCAGAGTTATCGGAATCGAGAGAAACGCTTTCGGTGAGCTAGAAAATGTCCAGGTGGAGGTCCCCGGAGGGCAGATCATGACCGCCAAGGCTCGGCAACTCGCTCTCACTCCTAGAAACATCACCTTGACACCGGATTGGAAGCTCGAGTCTGAAGACACGATTTCGGAGCTCACCCTATTGCGAAAGAGGATCGGCGCACTTGAATCCTTGAAGGAATCGAAAGAGATCGAGGATGAGATCTACGTGGAGCTGGTTGATTCCCAGAAGGCAGGCTACCTCGAAAAGGTCAAGGCGGCAGAAGCCCTTGCAGCCTCAATGAAGAGACGTCTCTCAGAAGTGACCAGCAATATCTCCAGCCTGACAAGATACCTAGTGAACGCGAAGCTCGACCATAAGAGCGGAGAACTCGACGACGAAACGCTAAAACTAGCCCAAGGCTCGATCGAGCCCACACTACGCCCCCTCATCGCCGAGAAAACAGACCTCACCAGTTCGCTAAAGACCCTGGAGCAGGTTCTACCAGCAAGGGTCAGCATCGGCTAGCCCATTGTAGCAGCAGATTCATTCTCCTCGGACCTTTCTCAAATCATATTATACTCGGCCATCCTTCACCTGAGAGAGTGGTGCTGGTGGTTTGATCAAAGACATAGACAGAGAGATGGAGAAGAATAACGTCCGATCGATGATCGTCTTCGGTGATTCTACAACAGGGAACCCTGATCTCTGCTATGTTGTTGGCGGCTCTCTGCCTCGGGGAGGCATATACCTCAAACGTAGATCCAATAGTCCAACTCTGATCGTGAGCAATATAGATGTCGGTAGTGCTCGAAAGGGGAGGGTCGGCGATATCCGGACATACTCTGAGTATGGATATGAACGAATCTCAGCCCGTTACGAGAGAGATGAAGCTAGGGCACGCTTCTATGAACGGATAATTCGAGACGCTGGGCTGAAAGGGCCAACCGTGATTTGTGGAAGAAACGATACCTCCAACACACTTCTGCTTATCGACGCTCTCCGGAAGAAGGGCGTCAAAATTGTGGGAGAAAAGTCACCGACTATCCTGGAGACCGCGCGCGAAACCAAGGATCGGTATGAAATTGAACGACTAAGAAGCATGGGCAAGAAGACCGCAAGAGTCGTCGAACGGACACGACGATTCTTGGCGAGTTGCAGAGTCCGAGGTTCAAAGGTCTATCAACGGTCCAAACCACTAAGCGTAGACGCTGTCAAGAAAGTAATCGGCCGCCTTCTGGCAGAAGAGAACATTATCGCGCCTGAGGATACGATCTTCGCTGTCGGAAGAAGATCAAGCGATCCACACTACAATGGCGAGAGTAGGGACGTCGTGAGAGCGGCTGAGCCTATAGTCTTCGACATATTCCCGGCGGAACCTGACGGGTACTGGCACGACTGCACAAGAACGTACACCTTCTCGTCTCCTCCGAGGAGAGTCAAAGAAATGTTCGATGCGGTTCTAGAGGCACAGACTTCAGCTCTAGACCAGATACGGGAACAGGTTCCCTCTAGCGATGTCATGATAAATGTCTGCAAACTATTCGAGAGGAAGGGCTATCCGACGGTCCGCTCCCTCGCGAAAGGCGACAAGGAGGCAAGAGTCAGAGGGTTCATCCATGGTCTTGGTCACGGCGTCGGCCTTACCATTGGCGAGAGACCCTACCTCTCGCTGTACGGAAAAGCGCCATTAAAGAAGAACTCGGCAGTCACAGTTGAACCAGGCCTTTACGACCCAAAGGTTGGCGGCGTCAGAATCGAAGACATTGTGATAGTAGGGTCCCCTTCGGAGAATCTTACTCCTATATCCAAGGATATGGAATTATGATAGTGAATAGGATACTGTAGGTATGGCCGATTGGACAGGGATGCAGCCCAGACCCCGAGTCAAGGTCATATCATCGGGTGGGGTCGTCTATCGCTGGGAGAACGGCAATCCCTTGTTCCTGCTCCTTGGAAGCAACAAGAGAGGAGTCCGGTGTCTCCCTAAGGGGCTGATCGAGGAAGATGAGGACGAGGTCACAACGGCCATGCGAGAAGTCAGAGAGGAGACTGGCGTAAGCCGAGTCAAACTACGAGGAAAGGTAGGTCAGATCAAGTACCAGTTCGGGTATCGCGCCAAGACGTTCGACAAGACGGTCCACTTCTTCCTCTTCGAGACAGACCAGACAGACTCGAAGGTGGGTTCTGAGCATGACTTCGAGGAGTGGCTGCCCTACGATCAGGCGTTGCAGAGCCTTTCCTATCCGAACGAGAAAGAGATGCTATCCAAGGCATGGGCAATGATACAGGCAAAGTCAACCCAAGCGAAGCTCCAGCCCAGCCAACCCTGAGATAGGTGGGCCGTCATAAGCAATCATTACGCTTGGGCTTAGGGGTCAGAAGAGTCGGCCGGGCGGCCCCCAGTTACTTGTCGTCCTAGAACAATATCGTATCCACCCGCTCTCTAGCCGAGAAGTTTCCTTACTCCTTCGACAAAGTTTGACAACGGAAAGACATTTTCCCTAACCAATTAGGAGACGTCAACTGAACAACCCCGGGCGAATACTTGCATGACAAGAAACGCTGAGTCTAGGCTGCGAGTCTACAACACCCTGACCCGAAGCTTGGACGAGTTCCGGCCCATCCATCCGGGGCGAGTCAACATGTTCGTATGCGGGCCCACAGTCTATGACTCCAGCCATATCGGCCACGCCAAAACTTACGTTGACTATGACATAATCGCGCGTTATCTCCGGAGAATAGGATACAGCATCTTCTTTGTCCTCAACATCACCGACATCGATGATAGGATCATCAACAGAGCGAGAGAGACCGGCGAAGACCCGCTCAGGCTCTCCTCCCGTTACGCAGCAGCATTCTACACGGACATGAAGGACCTCCGAGTCGAGAGCATAAACCTCTACGCCAAAGCGTCCGACTATATCCCCGAGATCATAGACCAAGTCCAGGGTCTCATTGACAAGGGAATCGGCTACAAGATTGCGGGCGGCGTCTACTACGACACGTCAAAGTTCCCGGAATACGGAAAGCTCTCAAGGCAGAACCTCGAACAATTGACGGTCCACCGCATAGACCCGGACCCGGACAAGCGAAACCCGAGCGATTTTGTCATTTGGAAGAGTCAGAAACCGGGAGAGATTTCCTGGGACAGCCCATGGGGAAAAGGGAGACCGGGTTGGCACATCGAAGACACCGCGATAACTCTCACCCATTTCGGCCCAACTTACGACCTGCACGGCGGAGGAACGGATCTGATCTTTCCCCATCATGAGGCGGAGATTGCGCAGGCTGAAGGGCTGACGGGGAAGAAGCCTCTCGCGAAATACTGGCTGCACACGGGACTCTTGTCGATAAGCGGGCGGGACATGCACAAGTCCTCGGGGAACTTTATCCCGATACAAGAGGCCATTCAAAGGTTCGGGGTCTCGGCTCTCAGAGTGCTATACGCCTCTACACACTATCGAAGCCCTCTGGATTTCACAGAGGAGGCGCTGACTCAAGCTGCCAGCTTGGCTCGCCGGTTCCGACGGGCCTATGACCAACTGGAGAGAGTAGGCGCCGACTCGCTCAAGTCCAAGGCGCGGGACTCAGAGGCTATCAGGACTACGGAGGGTGTCGAAAGAGAATTCTTTGCTGCGATGGATGACGATTTCAACACTCCCGGCGCCCTCGCCGCATACACCGAATTAGTTGGTATGGCGGAGGAGCATCTCAGATCTCCCAATCCCCGATCCGCCATGGGGCTATTTGAAGCGATGAAGGATCTAGGGTCAATCTTGGGGATTCTGGAAGCGGAGTCAGTGCCGAGGGCGAGTTTCTCGCAGCTCGTCGAACTGCTAGTATCACTCCGGGCTGATCTACGCGCGAAGCGTGACTATGGCTTGTCGGATCGGATCCGAGAGCAGATGACCAAATTGGGCGTAACTGTCGAAGACGAGAAATAGACTGCCTGACTCCTTTGTTGTCATGGGTGGGGGCTCTGTATTGCTCTACCCTTCTGAGGTTTCAGGATGTACTTTGCCTCGTCCAGCTGTTTGAACGAGCCTATGTCGTGGTGGGGCTCCTTGGTCATGAAGCCGTAGAACTTTGCGCCTTTTGACAGCAGCTGTGGCAGGATATCCGCAGCCAGGTCCTTCCCGAGGGATAGATACTCCAAGAATCCAGGTTCGCAGACGTAGATCCCGATCGATACAGGATAGTCGGAGAGTACAGGCTTCTCGGCAAAATACTGGATCCTGCCCGCTCCGTCGACCTTGCCAACCCCGTAGTCGATCTTGACGCTTGTGCTCAAGGCGATGGTGCAGACCGCTCCACGTGACTTGTGGAACCGTATCATCTCGGACAGGTCCATGTTCGTCAGAACATCGCCATAATAGACAACGAACGTCCCATCCACGTGATCAGCAGCCTCCTTCAACGCCATCGCCGTCCCGAGGCGAGGAGAAATACTATAGCCGATGCTTACTCCAAACTTCGAGCCATCTTCGAGATGGTTCCTGAACACCTCCGAGTCCTCATCAGACAACAACATCATAATGTTCCGAATACCGTGCCCTGATAGATACTCGACAACGTAGTCGATGAACGGTTTTCCCGCGATGGGTATCATGCCCTTCGGAACATAGCTCGTTAGAGGCGATAGCCGGGTCCCCGCTCCTCCCGCGAGCACGAAGGCTTTCATCACGCTACCGCCTAGTCGGGCAGGGAGGAAGGCTCAGTATAAGTTCTTCACAACTCAGACCCTCTAGAACAGAGCCTGCCTTTGCCAAGTAGCATACACAACCTTCTCCCGAAGATCGAGGCTAAGGCCCGTAGCGTCTACCGCATCTGTGGGGTTCGTTTCGCATGGCTGTTCGGATAGAGATTGAACAGTTCGTACGTTTTAGAGTATGAAAAGTAGACAAATCCGCGAGGAGTTCCGAGAAGGCCAATCCCAATTCACAAATCGTTCAGAATAAGCCCGGACCACCAATCCGGGAGGGGGGTCCCACTCAGCACCTTATTCACGCTTGAAAGGCCCTCACCGGCAATTACTGAAAACTGCTAATTCGCCAGTTCTGCGCTACAAACAGATAATCTCGCCGAGAACAGTTTCAGACAGCGAATGACCCCCGTCTAGGATTTAGAAATAAAAAAAATTCCCGCGACACAAGAGGGCTCTTTGAAGAACTGGTCGATGTTGAGAAATCGCCCGGAACAAGCCCGGATCGCGAATCCGTCAGCGCCACCCGGTTTCTGCGCTATTCTCTTCCGCGTAACCCGCGCTTTCTACGACCCTTGACAAGCCTATTCTACGCCCCGAATCCTTGGACTCGCCCGGAAAACAAGCCACCTGGCAAAATCCTCCGCTCAAAATCTGAAAAGCAGTAGCTCCTCGCGACACAAAAGTGCTTTTCCGAAAGCCATGAACGCCAGAGCGTGGATCTGGGCGATAGAGCCACTACGAAAAGACGGCTCATGGGTAGACGCGGTTGATGAGCCGTGGAAATGCTATCGCGTCCCGGATATGGTCGAGCTTGCAGACCCAGGAGACGAGCCGTTCGAGGCCCATCCCGAACCCCGAGTGGGGCACGCTACCGTATTTCCGCAGATCTAGATACCAACCGTAGCTCTTCGGATCAAGCCCTTCCTCCCTCATCCGTCCGACAAGAGCATCATACTCCTCAATCCGCTGCCCCCCACCAGTAATCTCGCCATAACCCTCCGGCGCGAGCATATCAACCGACATCGTAACCTCCGGCCGAGAAGGATCCGGCTTGTGATAGAACGCCTTAGCCTTCTTCGGGTATCCCGTCACAAAGAAAGGCCGATCGAAATGCTCTGTCAACAACTTCTCTTGCTCATAGCCCAGATCATCACCCCACTTTATCCCCGACACTTCCACCCCCATCATCCGGAACGCCTCATCATAGGTTATCCTCGGAAAAGGAGGCACCACCCGCCGCAAGTCCTCCAGCTTTCTCTCAAACAATCCCAGCTCATCAGCACAACGCACAATCAACTCTCCCAAGATGTATGATAGCATCTCCTCCTCAACCCGGATAATCCCGTCCAGATCACACCATGGCGCCTCAGCCTCGACATGCCAGTACTCCGTCAGATGCCTCCGGGTACGCGACTTTTCAGCCCGAAACGACGGCGCTACCGTGTAGATCTTCCCAACACTCGCGATCAACGCCTCAGCGTACAACTGCCAACTCTGAGTAAGGAACGCCTTCTCATCAAAGTACTTGACCTCAAACAGGGTAGCACCCCCCTCGACTGCCGCCGAAGTTAGTATGGGGACCTGAACTTCTAGGAAGCCGTGCGAGTCAAACCAGGACCTAGCCGCAGACAGGATCACAGCTCGAATCTTCAGAACAGCCCTCATCCTATCGCTACGAACAAAGAGATGGCGCTGATCGAGCAGAAATTCTGGACCATGAAACTTCTTCGCGATAGGAAACTCGTCCAGAGCTGGATACTCGATCCTCCCAGAGCCAACCTGGAGTTCACGCCCACCGGGCGCTCGAGCATCAGGCCTAACCACACCCTCCAGTTCGACTGTAGACTCTATCCTCGCTGAGAGAAATTCGTCGAAGACCCTATCCTCGACCCCGCCCTTACGAATCGTCGACTGTATGATGCCTGAACCATCCCTAACTATCAGAAAGATGATGCCGCCGCTGGAACGCTTGTTCTGCAACCATCCCTTGACAAGAACCTGCTTTCCGTCCGCCTCACCCGCCATAATACTCCTGATCAGAACAGCGTCCAAACTCGGTCACCCAGCAACCGGCCCGTGCCTCACCAATCGATTATTTAAGAATCCCAGAAAAGAGGCAGTAGCAGAGACGATTGTCGGAGATTCAAGAAAAGACCACCAAGCGGCTAGCCGAGCTGAAATCCTACCTAGAGAAGAAAGTTGGAGACCATGAGAGCGAGGTTCGCAGCCTCAAGGCCTTCCTTGAGACCGTAGACAGCCTCCTCGCGGAGAAAAGCTACCGCAAACTTAGACTCCCAGAGACCACCGTTGACGCTAGCCCAGCCCCGCCAACGAATCCACCACAGACCATCCGGACGATCAGCGGGGTCCATCTGGCCGACATATTCGTCGAAGGTCACGACATGAGGATAGTCCCCTCACGAGAGATCAAGTTCGACGCAAACGCACCACCCCTACGATCCTTCCTAGTCGGAAAGGTCCTCGAACCATTACACGTGAGAGACGAAGAAGCAACTCGGAAACAGGAACTCACCCCCGACGATGTTCTCGCCTACGAGATAGACAGAGAAGGAACCGTTCTCAAACTAATCCGAGTCAAGAACTATGGCGACGAGCGCAGACTGAACGAGCTGAAGAACGCTGTCCGATGGACGTTCCGAAGAATGTACGAAAAAACCGTAGGAACCCAATAAGAGCCTCGCTAGACACGAGACGCGGAACGACTCTGAAGGTCGCTCAGAGCCATACCAACATAGTCAACTCCATAAGTATGCTGCAGATACTCCCGCAAGGCCAACGCCGATCTAGCCTCGGAAATGAAACCCTCCTTCGGAAACTGGAAACTCTGCGCAGAACCACAAGACCGGCACTTGGCAATCACACTATCATAGATCACACCCCCACTCCTCCCAAAGTCATGATCCACCGGCTCCAACTGCCCACCACAATGACACTGAGTCTTCAACACGGTCGCATAGGTAGCCTGTATCTCTCGAAAATGCTCCTCGGCATCCTGCAACAACTGACGCTTCAATTCAGCATACTTCGAGTCATTCGCCATTTCAGGCCTCTCCCTCTCGACCTTGCGAAGGCCGACCTCTAACAGATAGGCCATCGGGTTGTCAGCGGCCATGACAAGAAGCCATCTCAACACCCGACAATAGCAGATTGGTACCTCCGCTCCTTCGAGCTGGTTCTAACTGTTTCGGACCTCTTCCGAAGCAACGCTCCGATCTGATTGTGATGCTTGCATCTCCCGAAAAATTATCCCCGGATCGCGTAAACCTTAAACAATCCTCTTTTCTCACCTACTCGCGAATTCCAGATTCAAAATAGAGGTATGAAGTAAAATGTCGGCACAAACAGCCGGAGGAGTACCCGTCCTAATCCTAAAGGAAGGCACGGGCCGATCAACAGGAAAAGAGGCCCAGAGAAACAACATAACCGCGGCAAAGATCGTCGCGGAAACAGTCAGAACTACCCTCGGACCTAGAGGAATGGACAAGATGCTCGTCAGCACAATAGGCGACGTGACAATAACCAATGATGGAGCCACCATAATGAAGGAACTCGATGTCCAACACCCCGCAGCCAAGATGCTGGTAGAAGTTTCAAAGACACAGGACAACGAGGTGGGCGACGGGACAACCACCGCGGTTCTATTGTCAGGGGAACTCTTGGAAAAGGCCGAGAAACTCCTCGACAAGGATGTTCACCCGACAGTCATAGTTGACGGATACAAGAAAGCCGCTGAGAAGGCGATAGAGATCCTTGACAAGCTTTCGATCCCGATAACCGACAAGGACGACGCGACCCTACGACAGGTAGCAATGACATCAATGTATAGCAAAGGAATCGTCATCGCCAAAGAGCACTTCGCCGACATCGCCGTAAAGGCGGTAAAGCAGGTGTCCGAGAAAGTCGACGGAAAGTTAAAGGCCGACATCGATCTCATCAAGATAGTAAAGAAACACGGCCGCGGACTGGAGGAAACCGAACTAGTCAAAGGACTCGTAATCGACAAAGAGATCTCCCACGCCCAGATGCCAAAGAAGATTGAGACCGCGAAGATAGCCCTACTAAACGCCAAGCTGGAGATCGAAAAGACAGAGTTCGACGCCAAGATAAACATCAACAATCCAGACCAGATGCACCTCTTCATCGAAGAAGAGGAGAAGATGCTGAAAGACATGGTAGCCCAGATTCAGAAGACCGGAGCAAATGTTCTCTTCTCAGAGAAAGGGATCGACGATGTGGCACTTCATTATCTAGCCAAGAACGGCATCGCCGCGGTCAAGAACGTCAGCAGCGGAGACCTCGAAAAACTCTCAAAGGCTACAGGGGGAAGGATAGTCGCCAGCGTCAAAGACCTCACAAAGGAATCGCTCGGTGACGCCAAACTCGTCGAAGAAGTCAAGATCGGCGAGGACAAACTGATCTACGTACGAGATGCCAAGAACCCCAAGGCTGTTACCATCGTTGTCCGTGGAGGAACGGAGCACGTTGTTGACGAGGCTGATAGATCCTTGCACGACGCGCTCTCAGTTGTGAGAAATGCAATCGAGGATGGAAAGATCGTCGCAGGCGGAGGAGCCCCCGAGGCGGAGCTCGCGAAGAGGCTCCGAGAATACGCTGTAAAAGTCGGCGGGCGCGAACAGCTAGCTATCGAGGCTTTCGCTGAGGCGATGGAAGCTGTCCCAACAACCCTCGCTGAGAACGCCGGGCTCGACCCAATTGACATCCTAGTCGAACTCAGGTCTAAGCATGAGAAACCCGTCAACCCGTGGTTTGGAGTGGATGTTTACTCGGGCGAGATAAAGGACATGAAGAAGCTGAATGTGCTTGAGCCCGTAAGGGTCAAGCAGCAGGTCGTAAAATCCGCGTCAGAAGCCGCTTCAATGATACTCCGAATTGACGATGTAATAGCCTCAAAATCCGTCGAGAAGGGCGGTCCAGGCGGTGGAAAGGACTTTCCAAAGCCCGGCGGCGGAGACGACGAATACTAGGACTAGGCCCGAATAGACAGCATCGGGTAGCCGGGGAGGCTTTACTCCCCCGAAGAACGGTTTCGTGTCGCGAGGATCAACTGCTTTTGAGACTTTCTGGAGAGGGGTCCTGCCAGTTGAAACTGAACTGGGCGAATCTCGCGATTTGGGGCGCAGAATCGGCTGGTCGACTGTTGTAGAAAGAGCTGGTAAAGTGCAATTAAGGAGTAGTAAAACTGCTCCACCCCTCTAGATTCGCGATCAGGGCTTATTCTGAACGAGTTCCCCAAACTCCCACTCTTTTTTGTGGGACTCGATGCGTAACGGTTTGCCTGCGATACGCTTCCTGCGTGGAGGTTTTGCCGAAGCCGAGGCTTTGGTCTTTGGATTTAGGGGCACTGTTTTGGCGTTTTGATGTTCGTGTCAACTGTCCAATGATCTATTGGTACATTAGGCGTCGAGCAGTTTCTTCCTAATGTTCAGTAGAATGTTTGGTGGTGTCCAGACCGAGAACACTCTAACATACTTTGGAGATGCAGCCTTGCGGAGTATTCGAGCAGGCCCTGTTTCGAGATATCCTTCGACGAATGCTTCTACGTATTGGGACAGGGCTTTGTTGAATGGCAGCCAGTAATGGCCGGAGTAGTATAGGAATTCGGCGACGTCCCAGCTGTAGTCTCCGTTCTCTCGTGCCTGCTCAAGATCAACGAGCGTTACGTCTCCAGCACGATCTACGATGAAATTCTCAGGTTTTGTATCGCCCAGCGCCGCTTCCAACTGGTGCGCACCGGCCATGAGAAGCCCGGCAGCATGCGCCGCCCCAACTTCCCTCTGACCGATCTGGCCGGTCTGCGCTATTCTAGAAAGAAGAACCGCGAGTCCATCGCCGGTGATGTAGGAGAAGAGAATCGACCTAGACCTCAAGTCTGCGCCTAAGATCTCCGGCACTTTCAGTCCTCTCTTTGACAAGAGATAGTTGAACGCATACTCTGCTTCCATCCTGCGGCGTCCGGATATCGAGAAGCGCACACTTCCTAGACCGTAGAGATTCAGCGTGACCCATTTCAGCGAGATCCAGTTCGTGTATCTCTTAGCCACAAATTTTTCTCCATTAACGTCAATTAGGAAGACGTCGTTTACAAAGCTCCCAATTCGTCTGATCGAGACTCGACCCTCAGGACGATAGGTCCGAACGAGTTTCAGAATCTGATCAGTCTCTTCGGGCAGCTCGTTCACCCCTTAGCATTCGTCCGTCCGAGATTGGACCCGTCCTCCTAAATATGCTGGACCTAACTCGACATTCGACGTCCGAGAATTTGATCCATGGAGGTTTCACGTTGCACTATTCAATACTAGCGCGGCCAGTCATCAGCCTACTGATTTACTGCTCCTCTTCATGGGCGTCCGCTGGTCCTTCGCCTTGGGTTGCAATCCGGGGGCGGACCCAGCCAACAGGCACATTGCAAACAAGGTTCTGGCCAACAGGGGAACGTCGAATCTTGTTTCATCGAAGATTTGGCTCGAAGACCCACAAGGAAAATCTTCGAACCTTAGCCAATTTTTTTTCGAGGTACTGTTTTTATAGAGTCCGACGTGAGGGAGATTCGGCAATTAAAGTTTGGACAGGGTTCCCTCAGGGATCAAAGGCCTCGACGAGCTTCTCGGGGGAGGATTCCCCGAAGGCAGATGCATTCTGGTGGTCGGGAGCCCAGGCTCAGGCAAGACAACATTTGCTCTACAGTACCTCTATCATGGAGCGATGCTTGGCGAGACTGGGCTCTACATCACTCTAGACGAACATCCCGATCTTGTGAAAAGGAACCTCCAGTCCTACGACTGGGATATCGACGGAATGGAGAAGAAGGGTAAGCTATTGTTCATTGACGCTAGCGGCATTAGAAGAGCACGAAGTGGGGAGAACAGCCTCGTTTCCTCGTATGGGGCATCGGCCGTTGACGTGACGGATTTCACGGAGCTCCTAAAGACCATTAACAAAGTCGTTGAGGGAGAGAACGTTCACAGAATCGCACTGGACCCCGTCACCTCCCTGATGCTACGCTACGTCGAAGAGTTGAAGAGACGCAGAGCTACAGTTGCTTTCTTTGACGCACTCGCCGATTCCGGATGTACATCACTCATAACGAGCGAGCTGAAGACATCTTTGATGGACAGACGCTTCCAGCTTGAAGAGTTCCTCTCTCACGGAGTCGTGCTTCTACACTCGCTCTTTCACGAAGGGAATATCGTGAGGGCGGTCCAGATTGAGAAGATGAGGGGAATCTCTCACGACACGCAGATTCGGCCTTACCAGTTCGGATCTACGGGGATAGAAGTCTTCCCGAGAGACAAAGTTTTCTAGAAAAGCTCAGCTTCTTGATTTCTTGGAGTAGAAGTTTATCCCCTTGCTCTCCTCTATCGTGAAAGCGACCCATCCTTCGCGAAACTTTCTGTTTCTGAACTTTGCAACGCGCATCCTGCGACGCCTAAGACCGCTTTCTTCGAACGCCTCCATCTGGATAATGCAGTCTGAAGACTCCTCCAATTGTCTCAATATTGTCTCGTCGACGCTTGACCCTACAGAAAAAAACACCTTCCCTCCCATGCCTCTCACCTTAGCACCTACGGTCTGCGCGAAGGACACGACGCTTTCCGCCTTTGACTTGGGAGTAAGCGGGGTAAGAGAGTCGAAGTAGACACTCGGACCTTCACTTTGAATTGTCATGGCCGATGTGATCTTGACTCCGAGCGAGGTTAGGTCTCCGGTCGACGAAACGTGGAATTTCTCCTGAGAGGGTTGCCCAGCTTCGGCAGAGTAGCAATCGACAAATTTCAATGCGTCCTTGCTCTCGTATGGTTCGGTCTCTAGACCTAGGGATCGCATTCCACCGCGTATTTTTAGAGGAAAATCCGCCGCGGATACGAATACGCAGGGTCGCCCCGCCTTTAGATCATCGAACATTAGTTGTTCTAAGAGCAGTGTCTTGCCTGCACTCGTATTGCCCTCCACCGTAATCATCGTGCCAGGAGGAATATTTCCAGCAGTAAGTGTATAGAAATGATCAAATGGTACTAGATACTCTTTCTTCTTCCGTCTCTTGAAATAGAAGGTTCCTCCAGCGATTCCGCCCGCAGCTATAACTGCATATGGGATCAGATCAAGTGGATGTATGCCTGGTCCGTACAGACCGAAGCCATATGGTCCTCTAAGGCTGAACGCGACGTTTCCCTGAACATCGACAACGTCGATCCACACTTGGTAGTTGCCCTCGGCAAGACTCGAGGGATATGACCATTCTCCGACGTATGAATACGTGGACTGAGGTTGGTTGTTAGGAGGAAATTGCGACATGGTGATGTTGATCGCACCTCGTAAGGGACGACCGCTGGGATCCGCGATCGTGAGATTCACGTTCCTCACGTCATCTTTTCCGAGGGCGGTTGTGATGGGTGCCGCTATGAGAACGACATTCTGTCCCTTGGTTACGTTGAGGTTGAAGCTTGCGGCCGTGCTGCCGGTCCAGTCGCGAATCTCGACTGGACCCACTGAGGAGTACCCCGATATAGGCAGGATGACCTGTGAATGAGTGATGGCTTCCCCCCAGAACAGTGTCGCGTAGGTCATCGTCGGGAGTGTTGCGTTGACACCTACCTTCAACTGCGCACCAGGAGCGAGGTAGAGCTGGATCGTTTGAGGAAAAGTGAAAGAGCATGGTACGGGAGAAGTGGTTCCTACTGGACACTGGACCGGGAGACTTGTAGAGTTGGACCAAGACTTATCGTTCAAACCTTTCCAGCTAAAAACGCCTTGGACTTGGGCAGTAGAACTGCTCCCGGACGTCCACACTGTGAAGCTGGGTTGACCGGATACGGTTAGGGACGAGAGCAACAATGTGGGAAGCCCGAATTCGATGGGCGCTTTGGATAGATTCCCCATAGTCTGCAGACCGCCGGGAGGAGTAGAACTTTCTAGCGTTCCTTGCGGCGGGAGGCCTTGGAAGAAGAACGTCCGATTGACTATGGGGGCATTCGTTGTTGCAGAAGCGGTTCCTAGGTAGGATGACGTAAGTGACAACGCCAAGAGGACCAAGGCGGCAAGCGTCGTTCTGTGGCGGACCATTCTCAGTTGAGAAGGAGGACTTGACGGTTAAAAGTTTCTGGAGGAGGAAGAGTTACCTTGTACTAGCCGTGCTGTTGTAATTGTCTTCTATGCCTTTCCTATGCGGAAGACTGAGGTTCCGCAGTTGGGGCAGACGCCTTTGACGGCTGGTTTGCCGTTCTTGAGCGTGACGTTCTGAGGGTCCTTGATCTCGATGCTCGTCTTGCATTTTACGCAGTATGCTTGGGGCATTTCTTGTTCAACTGAGGCGGCGTTCGTCCTATTCTGGTATAATAAACTCACGCATAGCTCCGGAATCCCTCGTGGAGATGCTATTGAAATGAGGGGCGTTTCGCCGTCAGACGTGCTGTGAAGCTACCAAAGACGACCTGATGCAGATTTCGCAGTAATATTCAGACTCATATTGCTCGAATTACCTTGATACGCCGCGAAACTGGCGATGTCAGAAGTGAGGCAGCTGGAGCGCTTTCTCGGGAGCTTTTCCCTACGATGGGAGAGATAGGATGAGCGGGTTCAATATCGCCGCATTAGAGCCTCGTAGGCTTCTCGGAGCTGCCGTTGAGTGGCGTAGTTGCGAAGCTTCTGTGCCCATGCTCTCTCGAAGAGATCCCTCAGGCTTGGCGTTCTCAGCTTGTTCATATCGGCTCGCTTGCTCGACTCCATGAACTCGTTGACTACGCTTGCAAACTCATCATAGTTCGGAGGTCTTTGAGTGCCTCCACTGTCTTGCGCTAGCTTTTGGCGTTCCTTCATGTGTCGAAGCGCGGCTTTCACGGACTTTTGAATGGCCTGGTCGATCTTCTCGTCGAAGTCATACTGCATTCTAGGGTTCTCTCACGTCCGCTCTTCCCGAGGCTTTCCTCGCACGATAGGTCACGTAGCTAGCCGGGATTCCGCTCCTTCATGCTTTTCGAGCTGAAAATATTCTTGGGATAGGCAAAGCTGTTCCCTAGGCTGTTACGATTGTCTTGATTGCTGTTCTTGAAGTCTTGGCGTGTTCCAGACCCCTGTCTGCCTCTTCGAGTCTGAATCGGTCGCTAACGAGGCTTCCCACGTCGATGCGCTTTTCCGAGACGAGTCGTATGGCCTCGTGCATCTCTGACTCGACGCATGAGTAACTGGATATTAGCGAGATCTGGCCTGAGAATAGTGTGCTGATGGCGAGACGGTAATGAGATCCCACTCCGGGAGCTCCGAACAGTAGTACCTTTCCGCCCTTTCGTACTGAGGCGAAGGCTTGGTCGAGCGCCCTTTCGTTGCCGGTGGAGACCAGGGCTAGGTCAACTCCGCCGCGGGTCGCTTTCTTGACTGTCTCGGGAACGTTCTCATTCAGCGGGTCAAGCGTCCTGTAGGCGCCTAGTCTGGTCCCCATGCTGAGTCTGGATTCTATAATGTCTGTTCCGATTATCCTCCCAGATGTTAAGCTGCTGAGGAGTTGTAGTTGGGTGAGTCCTGTTGGGCCGAGTCCTACGATGAGGATGTTGTCTTTTTCTTGGGGGTTTGCTCGCCGGATTGCTCGTATGCAGCAGGCTGTTGGTTCGATCATGGCTCCTTCCTCGGAGGAGATTTCGTTGGGGAGATGTATTACCGCGCCTCTTTCCACGTTGTAGGCTGGGACTCTGAACGATTCGGCTATTCCGCATGGGTCTATGTTTGTCTTCTTGAATTGTTCGCATAGGGTTAGATCGCTTCTGAGGCAGTTGGAGCATTTGTAGCATGGGACGTGGTGGTGGGCGACTACTCTGTCGC
>WNGM01000888.1_pt1 | contig 23933 bp, 29 predicted proteins | sample 5400571 | NCBI WGS metagenome assembly WNGM01 (sample SAMN13153378, study PRJNA577476) | soil metagenome | isolation source: 100 cm soil or saprolite under Garry oak tree replicate 2 | place: USA:California | collected 2016-06-15 | reverse complement strand
TTGGGCATTACGCATGAGATATTGCGAGGAGTGTAACGTCCCCAACCATGTGGCTGGGATCTGTCCCAAATGCGAGAAAGGACTCTGCATCAGCCATTACACTGAGCACATGAACCGCTGTGCAGGTCAGCGCGAATCCGGAGAACATGGCTACGCTAGACCCATTCCCGATGTATTCCGTGGCTGAAGCCACGTATCTCCACCTTTAACAAATCTCCCGATTCAACATGTAACTGAGAGAGTGAGTGCACCCCACTCTCCTCCTCATCGTTTTTGATAGGCTATCGAACTCATGACGTCTAGCTCCAAATGGTTCCGGCGAGAATCCCCGCTATCATTCACCACCAGGCTGGCCTTGATAGTAATTTACAACGAGGCTAGGTCTTTTCGTCTACAATAATGCGGTGGGAAATCTTGACTTCTGCCGGCTTCTCTATCTGCTTCCCAGCCATCTGCTCTTTGAAGTTCTTTGGGATTGCGCCCTTCAGCGAACCACCGCCAGCAATTTTGCAGATGACTTGATCGTCGCTCTCTTCTAGTTCCAAGTCGAGTCCGAGACGGCTGCAGAGCGCTTTGAGGGAGGAACCATAGTATGCTGACGCGGCACGCCCTACACTGTGCCTCAGAATCACTGTGCGATTCTCTTGATCCCCGAACTCGGAGTAGACGTAGGCGTTACAGTATTCCGCGCCTATTACTCGGAAGGTTTTCAGGACAGAGTCTAGGTCGAACTTGTGGAAGTAGTACAGAATAAACTCGGCCACTGCATCATTTCCAGTCTCGGTCCCCATTCTTCTCGCGTCGTCAATGCTAATGTGCGACCAGAGTACTTTCATTAGTCGAGGGTCGCTTGTGACTAGTTTGAAGTTGTCAACGTATCTTCCCCATTCAATGAACCGTCGCAGGGCTCTGTTGACCAAAACGTTGATCTCTATGTTATGACCGCCTGCCAGTATGTCTATTTTCTCACTGACGTCCGGGTCGATGGTAAAGGTGCGACGCGCTCGTCTCTCCAAAAGGTACGCCTGCTTTGAGAAAGACTGAGTTAGCTTGTTATAGCAATTGCTCATCTCAGCGAGAGTCGCGTAGACCGTGATATGGAGAGTGAATCGAGCATCGAGCCAAAAAGGGCCGAAAAGAAGACATTCGTGACATTATCACTCTCTAACCGAGCTCAGAAGTTCCAGTTTCTTGTCCACTTTTCCAACCACGTGTGCACTGGAAGAGCCACCTGGGACCCTCCGGGTGCTGAGATGACTCGTCGCTTCGTTGACGCACAGTGAGGAAATGATTTTCTTTCAAACCTTCCCTTCCTCATGCGCCGTGCACATGATCTTTGGGCAACCGGTCAAGGGAGGACTCGATCCATGGGAAGAGAGAATTACCTGTCAGCTCGAATGTTGGAAACGCTATGCGTATCCGGTCGTTCTATAGGATGTTTCATCGCGTCGGTGCGTGCCAATGCGGACGAATCTGATTTCGGGATTTCAACTGTCAGTCAGCTACTGGTTCGACCATGTCTTGCAAGGAATGGGGCCGATCCGAGACTGGGTCTATGACTTCCTAGAAAAGAAGGGCATCAGCCGAGAAGACATCCCAAGCAGATTCGAGGATGTTGTAAAGATTCTCCTAGAGAGGTTGGGAACAAGCGCGAGGGTCATAGCCTACAGGACAATGGTCGAGCTGTACAAAGAATTCTCCTTGAGCGCGGACTTCGAGTATGACGACTCCTTGTCGGAGAAGTTTGTCTTCCTGAAGGAAAGAGTATTAGCGGATCGACTGCATCCGACGAGAACTCCTAGTCTAAAACTAGCGTTTTGAAATGGCCCTCTTTGCGGGACTATGAGGAGTCTTGTGTTGCAGGATGAGCTTATGAGCGTGTGCCACTTTTTCCGGGAAAGTCTATCCTGACAGAGTCTCCTCGGGCTCTGTCATAGCCGAGCTTTCCACAGCCTTCTCCCAATCCTTCGCCTTCTTTACGAGGTCGAGTAGGTGCTCATGTTCCTCGGCACTGAGAGTATTGCCTGCTTCGACGTGCGCCTTGATTCTCGCGAAGATGGGGGCGGACTCTCCGAAAGGGACCTGAGACTTCTCAATCATGAGGATGAGCCTTCGCGCCTCTGCAGCGGAGATAGTCTCCAGTTTGCTTGCGCCGTGCAGCGTCTTCGACTTGTTCTCTTTTGTCGCCACTCCTCACCTGGATGAATCGCTCATTCGGCCTGCTAATCCCGTCATCAGTAGATAAAGAAATGATCCTGCGAGACACGATACACAGCTTCCACAGAAAGCTCTTTGCCGCAGATGGAACAAAAACGCATTATTCTCGTCACTCGTTCTGTGAGATGCTTAGGAATCCCCCGAAATCGGATATTCTCGGTTGTCGCCTAGTTCGACCCCTAAGCCTTTATCCGAGTAGATCCAAGACCCTGGGCGGTTGATGATGGAAAAGGTCGAGAAGTGGTCTGAAAGTATCCTCTGGAGAATAATCGGGACGATCATAGCCTTCGCGGCATTCCTGGTCGGGTCCCTGATCTACGTTGGGTTCTATGCAAAGGGCTACAACGCGTTCCAAGACTTTGTGGTTGTTGCGGTTGCTCTCATCATCGCGCTTGCGGCTATAGCAATAATGTGGGTCACCTTTGCCGGACGCAGGGGATGGATGCGCGACAGGTGGGGACCTTGAGCCTACAGAGATAGACCAAACTCACCAGCGACCTCTATTAGTCTCCAGGACAAAATCAAGGCCACGATGAAAGCTGCACAATGGATCGTAGAATTCTTCCTGCTGATGCCTAATTCGAGCAGACCTCAGTTTCATCTCTGACTCAAGACATTGGGCACTTGTGCCAAGGCATCACTTGCTAATGTGCTCTCTCCCAATCTCGCGGAAGCCATTCTTCCGGCCCTACCGATGACATAGGCGGCTGCTTTGGCGGCGTCAAATGGAGTCTGACCCCTGGCTAGGAGCGCTCCGGCGACGCCTGCGAGGAGATCGCCGTATCCACCTTTCGTCAAGTAGGGAGATCCTTCCTGGTCTACGTAGACTTTGGCTCCATCTGTGATGTAGTCCTCAGCTCCTTTGACGATTATTGTCGCGTGATAGCGCTTCGCTAGTTGTCTGACCGCAATGGTTCTCTCTGGCTCCGAGGATGGCCAAGGTTTCCCGGATAATCCTCGGAACTCTCCTGCGTTCGGTGTGAGCAAGATCCTTTTTCCCTGGCAAACGTCCGGTTTGAAGGCTATGGCGTGCAACGCCTCGGCATCCGCCACGATGGGAGAATTGCAGTCTTGCAGGATTGTAAGAAGAGCCTTATGCGCTGCTCCGGTCCGGACGACCCCGCAGCCTAAAACCAACGCATCCGCACCCGACAGGAGTTCCCCCACGACTCGGGGTTCGGGAAAAGCCCGAGCACAGGGGACCGTGATGAGGTCAGGTGAATAGCCAGCCACAATGTCAGCCGCCCGCCGGGGCGCGATGATTATTGCGAGATCGGCTCCTGCTCTGAGAGCCGCGAGCGCGTTGAAGGCTAGACAGCCAGCGTACCTGTCGCTCCCTCCTGCGATAACAACACGGCCGTAGTCGCCTTTCCGGGCGTCCTTGGGCCTCGGAGGATAGATTCGAGATAGATCTATTTGTTGTCCGAGCCTCTGTCTGTTCAGCGATTATTCAGCAAACCTTGCGGATTCCATTTCCATCCTCGATGGGTGTCTATGGTGGGACGGCTTGTCTCGGGGTTTTGTCAGGAGCCGCTTGATCTTCGCGCCTATTTTATCGAAGACTTCCTCGACGGACCAGCCTTCTGCCGCGAAATCAAACTGCTCCTTGGGTAGCTTGATGAGGACTTGGGCCTCATACCTTTTTCGATCCTTCTCAAGTGTGGATGTCTTGATTATGGCCCTTGCTTTGAGAATGTCATTATGAATTCTGCCGAGACTCTGCACTGCTCGCTGGAACTTCATCTCTGCCTTTCTCGACTCGATACCATCTCTCGGGAGACCAACAACCTCCGTCGGAATTTCGCTGAATTCCTGCTCAGCCATCTTTCTTCAATCCATGTTATCGGACGACCAGTACCGGACAGTTGGCGTGGGAAATTACTCCGCTTGAGACACTCCCGATGAGCATCTTCTTGAAACCCCCCAGCCCTCGTGTCCCAACGATAATGAGATCAACCTCTTCCTTGGCAGCATGGTTGATTATGGTCTCGACCACGGATGATGCTCCTTCCGGGAGCTCTGTCTTGATGTTTATTCCGAGCTTCTTTGCCTCAGATACCGTCTCGCCAATGATACCCAACGCTACTCTCCGAGCATAAGCGTAGTATGCGTCTATCTCCTTCTGAGAGGGAGGCGGTGGGGCCATTCCAACCGGCACTGGAAAGTTCGACCGATAATAGGATGTGGGGGGGCTGATCGCGTGTAGGACGATGAGCTCTGCTTTGAGTCTCTCCGCTAGTCCTAAGGCGACACGGGCTGCTCTGTTTGAGCTTTCGGATCCGTCTACGGCGACAAGGATCTTCTTGAACAACACAGTCGATCTGGATACTGCGCGTTCACTTGTTGGCTTCACGGTACGGGTTTCCATCCGAATTCTCCCATAGGCCTGTTAAACCTAGTTCTAATGCTCTTGCTCATTTGCTCGACTGTTCTCTCCAAATTACTATTCGAACATCTCTATTGAGGGAAAGTCACAAGCGGAGCAGTTGCACAGAATGTGTCGCAACCATTCCCTATTGCTGGAAACATGCTTAACCGTTTCCTTAAATTACGTATGTCATAGATCGCCGGCTGGGCCTGGATGTTAAACTACGCCGAGCTCTTGTTACTCGGGGCAATCGCAGGGCTGACCATCTTCCTTGGACTGCCCATGGCCCTGCTCCAGAACGTCAGCTCCCGTAAGAAGGGGTTTCTGAACGCACTCTCGATGGGAATCCTCGTCTTTCTGATATCCGATGTGCTGGCTAGTGCGTGGATCCCGACAAAGCTCGCTGCGACCAGCGCCTACACCGGGGTAGCTTCTCCCTCCAACGCGGCCCTGGATCTCTTCGCACTTTTCGGGGGTCTGGCACTCGGACTGCTGGGACTTGCATCCTATGAGCAGAGATATATCAGAAGGATCACGTTGGCGCTGAAAGCCTCAGCTCGAACAGAGGGAGAGAGCGGAAAGGATGAGCTGAACGGCCTGGCCACTCGAGCCCGGGACAGGGTGCAAGAACAGTATTCGACCGCTCTCTTCGGCAGCCCCTACCATCTCGCCACGATGATCGCAATGAGCATAGGACTGCACAACTTCAGCGAGGGTCTGGCTATTGGTCAGTCGTATGCTTCAGGTTCGATCGCTCTCGCCGTAGTCCTGATCGTCGGATTCGGAGCTCATAACGCAACTGAAGGGTTCGGAATCGCGGGCCCACTGACGGGGATTCTTGAGAAACCGAGAATCTCGTTTCTCGCCAGGCTTGGGTTAATTGGGGGAGGTCCCACTTTTCTGGGGACGATCATAGGAAGCCTCTGGGTCTCAGAGCTGACCTATGTGTTGTTCCTTTCTCTTGCTGGAGGTGCTCTGGTATATGTTACGCTTCTGATCTACAACTCTGCACGGCGACAGTCCAGCAATGATCTGATCATGGTGGGAATCTTCATCGGGCTCTTGGCGGGTTTTCTCACCGATCTGATTGTTTCTCTGGGAGGAGCATAGGACCGCGTTCTCCTAGAAACTGTAGATTGCCGTTTGATCTTTACAAGAAGCGGTGGGAGGCCAGTGGGCAGAGGTCCTCTGTCCTACTTGCCCGAGACTGGCCTACTCATTGCAGAGATGATCGGAGGGGCTGTGAATGTGAGAGCCCGCTCTCGCTCCGGGAGAGCATTTCGGCATGGGCTGCTGGGAGTGACCTCTTGTAATGTCTGTACGGGCATCTATAGCTCCGGGGAGCCGTACACTCACTCGACCGGGCCCTCTGGATTCATACATTCTACGTCGACCAGATCGAGGGTCTCCCTATCCTCGGGCTTCTTCACGGGTGCTGTTTGCAGCCGTGTCCCCTCCAAACAAATACGTGCATTCAGAGCAGATAAGTGGTTTGGTACACAATGAAATCTTTCGTCTAGTCGCCTGAAAAGAGCGGAGCGTTCTCTTGAGCCAAGTTCTGATGCTGGTTTAGAGAAGAGTATACGGAGGGGTCTCATAGGAGGGGTTGGGACATCTTTGATGGATTCGTTTGAGACTTGTCTAAGCTGGGTCTTGTGTTTCGCGGGGTCCCCCCGGGGTAGGGGGTTGTCGAAGTGACTGTTCTGATTCTGGCTTTTCTTGGTGTTTTGGGGCCGTTTTGAAGCCTAAAACCGTTTTTGGGAGATGCTGGGAACGTGCAGGTGCCGCAAGGAAAACGAGCATGAAGATATGCTAGTGGAGTAACAATCTGGGCGGGTGTAGGGTTGAGCACTCCTAGGCGAGTCGTCAAACGTGACGGCAGGACAGTCGACTTCGACACGGACAAGATCCGTCATGCAATAAGAAAAGCGATGGTCGCGACTCAGAGCCTCAACGAAAAGATGCTGGAAGAGGCGGTTCAGCGAGTCCTCTCCTTTCTATCAGAAAAGTATGGGAAGGACAATCCACCGAGTGTGGAGGAGATCCAGAATGTGGTCGAACAGACCCTTGTACAGATTAACCTGTATCCTGCGGCAAAGGCGTACGTCGTCTACAGGAGAGAGAGGGAGAGGCTGAGGGATGAGAAGAAACAGATTCTCGAGAAGGACTATGTCGACGAGGTTGACAAGTCATTCTCCCTCAACGCTCTCCGACTATTAGCCTCCCGCTACCTATCGAAGGATGACCGTGGAAGAATAGTAGAGAGTCCAAAACAACTCTTCCAACGCGTCGCATCTCTAATTGCAATATCCGATATTCTTCACGACCCGCGGGTCTTCGACAAGCAAGGAGCCCAGACCAAACATCCCGCTGAGAAGTTTGACCCTGCTCCACTTGAACGCAAGCTGGGCCTTGGAAAGAATCCGAGTGAAGGCTTCGAGGTCACCTGGAACAGGCATCACCTGGGAAGGATGCACCATCTCTGGACGGACCTGAATGATACTGGAAAGATGCGGCTCTCGTGGAACGAGCTTGTTCAACAGCTTGGAAGTGGAGACTTTGAAGACCACTTAGCCGAGTACCGAGAATACTATTCCCTGATGGTAGAGAGGAAGTTCCTCCCGAACAGCCCGACCCTGTTCAATGCTGGGGCTCAGCTGGGCCAGCTAAGCGCCTGCTTTGTACTCCCAATCGCCGACAGTATGGAGTCGATAATGAAGTCTGCAGAACAAGCGGCGCTCATATTCAAGTCGGGAGGCGGGATAGGAATCAACTATTCCCCGCTTAGGCCTGAAGGCGACCGGGTGGCCTCCACATCAGGAATCGCCTCGGGACCAGTCTCATTCATGCGCATCATAGACACAGTAACCGATGTGGTGAAGCAGGGAGGGAAGAGACGGGGTGCGAACATGGGAATCCTCGAAGCATCCCATCCCGACGTGGAGAAGTTCATCAGGTCAAAGCACGAGACGAAACAGTTCGAGAACTTCAACATCTCAGTACTGATCCCGCGCGAGTTCTGGGACCACTACGAAACGGGTAGGCCGTGGCCACTGAGGAACCCGCGAGACGGGTCCGTCTGGAAAGAAGTGAACCCCAAGCAACTACTGCATGATATCGCCCGGATGGCATGGGAGACAGCGGATCCCGGAGCCCTCTTCCTCGACAACATCAACGCCGACAACCCGTTGAGGAATTACTGGGGAGACATCAGGTGCGTTAATCCCTGCGGTGAGGAGACTATGTATCCCTACGAGTCTTGCAACCTAGGCTCCCTCAACATCTACGCGTTCGTAAGACGGGAGGACGGCAAGGCTATGGTTGACTGGGATGAGCTGGAGAAAGCAGTCGGCGTGGCAACGCGTTTCCTAGACAACGTGATCGACCTCAACAATTTCCCTATCGAGGAGATCGAGAAATTCTCAAAGTCAACGCGCAGAATTGGACTTGGCCTAATGGGTCTGGCCGACCTACTCTACGCGCTGGAGATACCGTACAACAGCGAGGAAGGTTTCGCGTTGATGAGCAGAATTGTAGAGTTCCTCGCTTATCACTCCATCAAGACGTCTGTGCAACTATCAAAGGTGCGAGGTGAATTTCCCCTCCTCAACAACTCCTCTTACGCGGATGGCAAGCTGCCGCTGGAAGGCTTCCGGCATAAGGAATGGTGGACTCTCGCCTGGAACGGCCTGGCTGATGAGGTGAGGAAGAATGGGACAAGAAACTGTCATAATGTGACGATAGCTCCAACGGGAAGCATCTCTATGATAGCCGACACGTCCTCCGGCTTAGAGCCGCAGTTCGCCATAGTCTTTGAGAAGCATGTTACCGTGGGCAGCTTCTACTATGTCGACCCGGAGTTTGAACATCAGTTCGGCGCTGACACCTCGTACGAAAAGGCAATCTTGAAGAGAATATCCGACAATGGAGGTTCGCTCCAAGGACTGGAAGCCGCCCCCGAGCGGTTCAAGCGGGTCTTTCTCGTAGCATACGATATTCCCTGGTGGGACCACATACGGGCACAGTATGAGATGCAGAAGTGGATCAGTGCCGCTGTGAGCAAGACCATTAACATGCCTTCATGGACCTCAGTGGAAGACGTGGAAGACGCCTACCTCTTTGCATACAAGACAGGCCTGAGAGGAGTAACGATCTATCGGGACACGTCGAAGGGCGAACAGGTGCTCAAGACACCGACGCAGCGCCTGAACAGGTATCTGGTCTCAACACCGAACGCGACTCTCGACATGATGAGCAAACTCGGTATCAAGGTGGCGGCAAAAGAAACGATTCGTGAGTCGGGAGCAGGAATCGAAAAACTAGGACAGATTGCCCCTAGTCCTGAGAGGGTGCGCCTTGAGTTTACAAAGTGTCCGGTCTGTGGTAGCCCACACCTGGCCTTTCAGGAAGCATGTTACAAATGTCTCGAGTGCAGCTGGTCCACGTGTGTAATCGGATAGACTCGCCGAGTTTCACTGTCTTCGCCGGATCTCTTGAGGTCGAGGATTAGGGGTTGGAGGTCCACGCGTTCTTCAGAACTTTCGCTGTTCTTCTCTTATTGGAGAAGGCGAAGATCGCGGTGGCCGCACCTAGAGAGACGATTCCGGTGAGAAGCTCGAACCTTCCGAAATACCAGCCTATGATCAGAAATGCCCTGTTTCGCCTGCGCAGGAGGTTCACTCGCCTAACATGGCTCCTGATGTCTGCAAGACGAATAGTCGACCGCAATAGTCCGTTACGCGGCTCGTATTTGGACACAATCCCCAATCCGGGGGGATCACTTTACGTGTGCTTTGTCACTGTGATTATCGATTCCGGGTTATGACAGGAATAATTCTAGCGCTGGTAGGAGCTGAATGCTGGAATGCGCACTATCCTAGCTGCCGTTGACCAGTCACGCAATGCTCATTCGGTAATCGGCAGAGCTGCTGAGCTTGCCGCTCTACTCCGAACCGAGCTGGTCATACTGACCGTTCTGGACCCGGACCCAATGAGGAAGTTCAGCATTGACGAGGAGCGAAATCGAATTGCGAGTTTTCATCGAGAATTGCTCTTCAAGCATTTTCCGAAGAATGGAATCTCGGTTGAATCCAACAATCCAAGCGAGCCTGTCTACAGATACAATCCTGCCGGGATAAGGATCCACCTGCAAACCTTGTCGGGTAATCCTGTTGATTCAATATGCGGCTGCGCAGACCATTTGAAAGCTGACCTCGTCATTGTCGGAAACCGGGGACTCGGAGGCGTCGGCGGCCTCGTCCTCGGCAGCGTTTCTGAGAGAGTCGTGCACAAGTGTTCACGGTCAGTAATGGTGGTCAAGGGAGGAGAGTCCAAAAGCTCGGATTGGGAGTCTGTTGCTACTTCTCAGCAAGCGCACTTGAACCTCGGCACTAGGTAATTCCCCGGGTAGTTTCTGAGCACGCAAAGCAGTACAGGCCCCGGGCACCGCCTCTTATTTGCTGGAAAACGGGTAGGACCTTGTAAAAGAGTCAGTTTGTGATTGTGGTCCCGGCGGTTCCCTTGAGTGCCTCTTCCGCGCTTTCGAGCGAGGCGATGATAGCCCTTCTCTTCCCTGCACCTGTCAGGAAGCTAATTGCGCTCTCGATCTTGGGACCCATGCTCCCTGGCGGAAACTGGTCTTCATCAAGATACTTTCTGCACTCTCGGACTGTCATTCTGTCAAGTGCTCTTTGATCGGGTTTGCCGTAGTTGATGGATACCTTCTCTACGTCGGTGAGAATCAGCAAGGTTTCCACTCCGACAATCTTGGCGAGGAGGGCTCCGGTTCGGTCCTTGTCCAGGACTGCTTCAACGCCTCTTAGCCTGCCGTCTTTGTCTCTAATGACTGGAACGCCCCCACCGCCAGCACTGATGACTACAGTCCCTGCTTCGTATAATCGGATAATCGTCTCCTTTTCCAGTATGTCCAGTGGGGTTGGAGAGGGGACGACTCTTCGGTAGCCCCGTCCGCTATCGCTGATCATTTGCCATCCTTTCAATCGTTCTAGGTCCGAAGACTCGGTGGCGGTGTAGAATGGTCCCACAGGCTTTGTAGGGTTCTTGAACGCGGGATCCTCCGCGTCTACTAGTGTCTGTGTTATGAGAGTCGTCACGGGCAGGTTTGGCCCGCCGGTGTCTAGCTCTGTGCGTATTGCTCTCTGTAGCATGTAACCTACCATTCCTTGACTCTCTGCTCCACACACGTCGAGGGGCATTGGTGGAAGAGTGTCTTTCGCGATTTCATTCTGGAGGAGAATGTTGCCCACCTGTGGGCCGTTCCCATGAGTGATGGTAATCTTCTCGCCTCGCCGAAGGAGCCGTGCTAGATGCTTGGCCGTGTTCTGAACGTTTGTGGCCTGCTGTTCTGCTGTTCCTTTCTGGCCATGCTGGAGGATGGCGTTGCCGCCGAGACTTACCAGAACCTTCATTGGATTAGAGCTCTAGTTTGAGGGATTGCGGTTGAGGACGCAGGTCATGCACCGGATACCCCCATATCCTCCCGTTATCTCCTGGAGCTGTAGCGATGTGACTTCGATAGAAAGTTCTTGGAACTCTCGCTTGTGCGGGAAGAACTGGTCAGACCTCTTGAGCGTGGCGAGGTCTCTCTTTGCCTCTTCCAAAAGTGCTTGATAGCGGTATGGATCGGATCTTGCCTTCGCCTCTAAATTCGTCAGGACCTTCTTGACGATTTTCTCGACCTCAATGGCGAGAATGCTGTGGTCTTTGATGCAGAGGAAGTTTGAAGCGTAGCACATCTGCTCCAGGGTCGTTATCGGGACTATTCGGAACCCCTTGCCTGTCAAGTATTCGTAGAGGTTGGGACTCTTACCCAGCTTCCTGTAACGTCCACGGGTTGACCTCTGGTATACTTCCACTCTTGCCGCTCTGAGAAGTGGCACACAGCCTACAGCGACATCTCTTCCGGGGAAGTTTAGGTACGTATCTAGGTGCATGTCGATCATCGGGTCCGGCTCGTCGCCTGGCACGAGTGGATGGGCTGGCTGGTGGACCAGCGCTACTTCTTCAAAGCCCACTCCGTGTCGGAGTACTTGGCTCGCCCCGTTAAGGTTCGTTCTGTCTCCGACTCCAATCATGGCAAATCGGCCTGCCGGGATGAAGTCTCCTCCCTCGAAGGTTCCCGGGGAGGACACATGGTGGGCGATCTTGGCCCCGGCCATTTCGAGTATCGTCCCCGTGAGGACTGGCTCCATGCGTCGCTGTGGCTTCGACATCCTTCCGACTATCAGCCCCTGATCGGACGCGACCTGTTGGTCCCGCATGAAGAATAGATTCGCCAGAGGAACGTCGAGCGACGCCCGTGGAAATATCACCCTAACTCCTCTCTTAATGTCCAGTCGGATGCTGGGTCTAAGCACTAGTATGTTGAAGAGCGTCTGTACACCAAGGTCGGCAAGATTACTCTCGAACTCTCGGCGCGCTCTTCTAGCTTCGCCAGAGGATCCTTCGAACTTGACGATCTTCTTTGCGTAGCTTCGCAGTCGGCGTACTATCTCAGGGTCATCTCTTGCCAGTCGGATCGCGAGACTTCTTAGTCGGTGGACTCTGGTCCCGGTCATCTCGAGAGCGTGTCTCAGCTCATCATGCTCATGGATTGCCAGGTCCATGTTGAAGGATCGTTCGTAGAGGAAGGCGAAGGGCTCGATGAGCCCGAAGAACATCTCGATCCCGGGTCTGTGAATCACAACATCCCGTAAGGTGTCCCATTCTGCGCGCACTATCGATTCCAATAGAGTCCGCCCCGGGTCCTATTTCCGGCGCAGGAGCCATTCTAGTAGAGCTGCGGCACCGTAGAGTTTGTTCTCTCCCTGTTGCCAAACAATCGACTGGCTACCCTCAATAACGTCATCAGTTATCTCCAGGCCCCGATGAGCGGGAAGACAGTGCATGACGCTCGCGTCTTTCTTAGCGAACTTCAGGAGATCCGAGTTGATCTGGTATCCATTGAAATCGTGCATTCTCTTCTCCTTGGAGGACTCGTCGCCCATGCTCACCCAGACGTCAGTGTACAGCACATCTGCTCCGTCGGCAGCTTCTGATGGTTTGCGGACGATCTTGATTTCGGCTCCGGTCGATCTCGATATCTCTTCGGCCTGTTTGAGAATCGACTGGTTCGGTTCGTAGCCTTGAGGGCATGCGGCTCTCACTCTCATCTCTTCGATAGCTGCGCCGACCAGAAGTGAGTTGCAGACGTTGTTTCCGTCTCCAATATAGGCGAGGTTCAAGCCCTTGAGCCTTCTCTTCGCCTCCTCTACTGTGAAGAGGTCGGAGATTATCTGGGTTGGATGCTCGAGATCGCTCAACGCGTTGATGACGGACACGCCCGAATGCTTTGCCAGCTGAGCTACAGTATCGTGTGAGTAGACTCGAGCAACGATCCCGTCAAGGTATCCTCCCAGGATCCTAGCCGTGTCTCTAATCGGCTCGCCTCTGCTGAGCTGAAGCTCGCTTGCTGAGAGGTAGATGGATTCTCCTCCGAGTCTGCGAGCCGCCACTTCGAAGCTGGTCCGGGTCCGGGTCGAGGGTTTCTCGAAAAGGAGCCCGACAATCTTCCCCTTGAGTGTGGATAAGGATCTTCCTGCCTTAACAGACGCCTTGATCGTCTTCGCTCGAGCTAGAACTCTGTCGATTTCAGGTTTGGACGCGTCGGAGACTGATAAGAAGCTCTTCAACTTGGTCTCGCTAGATTGGAGTTTGGCGGAGGGACTGGTAGTTGAAGTTCATGTCACGAACTGGTTAACGAACCTCCGCTAGAAGGTGAAGATCACGGCACGGTCTGAGGTTCTCGTCTTTGGCTGTACGCCTGCACCGATAAAAGCCTCGCCGATGTAATTGGTGAGAAACGTGGACCATTTAGGTCCCAGCTCGTGCATAAGCGTGATCGTCCACCGCTCGTTCTCATTCTTCTCGTAGTACTCGAAGAGGTTTGCGTAGGCTGAAAGGTCGTGGATAAACTCTATGACCGTGCTAGCCGTGATCTTGCCCCATTTTCAGGCTATGATCGTCATGGGACCGCTCTTGCCTCGATCTGTCCCGCCTTGACGAGGTTATCGTCTGGGACTGAGTTGAGGATTTCTTGGAAGGTCTTCCTGCTAAGCCGGAGAGCGTTGATCCGCTGGAGGAATCTTCCAAACTCTGAATAGTCCAAGAGCAGCTGGTTGACTAGGCTGTTGACACTGACGCTCTGACGGTGCGCCTCTTCCGGGAGAGCCCCCAATGCTTTCTCGTTTACTCTGAAGGATTTCGCTACGGTTCTGCCTTACCTGGGCATATGTAGGCTTACTTCGCATCGGGCCTCGACTTTGCCGAGATATTACACTTCGCACCGCAAATGGCCCGTGCCCTCGGTGGCCCAGCTCATTGTATCTGCAGCAAGCATTCGCGGTGAGCGTTTTGCAAAGAGTCTTGACACTGAAGATTCAGACTCTGACTGATAGAATATAGAATCTCAAAGAGTACAATTGCAGTTTCTTGTGGACGCATCTGCTAAATACACTACTCAAGAGTGGAGTTCAATGAACACTCCATGATGGCTCAAACTGGAACTAGCCTTCCAGGGAGAAAGCTATGACCCAATCAGGGTTCGGTAAGCTCTCTACTGGGAAATTGCTGATAGCTGCTGCTGTCATCGCTATCGTAAGCGGCGCGGCGGTTGGCATGAGTGTAGGGTACGTGATACACTATTCTGCGCCTACAACGAGGGAGTTCTACCTGTTTGATGGCTCACTACCTTTCAATGACGAGCCGAGACCTCAAGGGTTCGGATATCCTCACGACATTTTCGTGCCCGATCGAATCACGGTCAACAAGGGCGACCAGGTGCTCATTCATTATGTGAACATAGAGGACGTTGCTGAGCCGCACAATTTCATGATGGATTCACCATACAGGTTTGACGCCGTTGTCTATGACAACGCGAGCATAAACGGCGGGAAGGGAGCGGTTCTCGGTACACATCTCCGCGTTGACACCGTGGTGTTGGGACAGGGCCAGAATGCTACGATCACGTTCACAGCGAGCTGGGCAGGGGTATTTCCCTACCGCTGCACTTTCCACCAGCCCACGATGACCGGGTACCTGGTGGTAATCGGATAAACAGGCGACAAAAAATGAGAACAATACAAGCTGTAACAAGTCAAGCATGGCTCGGAGGCTGCTGAAGATTTTGAAGTGGCTGCGATGGACCGCGGTGGCACTACTGCTCGTCACGGGCATTATCGATCTCTACTATGGAAACTCGTACGCTGGATTCTATGAGAACCTCTGGTATGTGATGGGAGGAATCTACATCTTCGCCGCCATAGTCATAGCCGCAAACATAGAACCCCACTTCTCCCAGCTCACCGTCTTCGCCTACGCGATATTCCTCTGGACCCTATGGATAACCACGGCCTTGGAAACAGCCGCGGGTCTGGATGTGGTTGCCTATCTTGACAAGGCGATAGAAGCAGTGCTAGTCGTTAACATGGCGCTACTGTTTCAGAGCACACGGCCCTCAAAGGTCATGTAGAGAGTCTTCACGGCCATTACTGCTCGTCTGGGATTCAGAGAATCCTTCCGACTAGATATTCGGCCGAGTCGATGCTTTCGTCTACTGTAGACGCGTGGTATGACGAAGATTGCACTGATCAACAATGCGTATGCTATGTACGGGACTAGTAGGGCGAGCCTATCCACTCCAATTATCGTTCCTCCCACAGATCCTGAAGGATTGACCACGAGTGTGACCTGGGTCGAGTGAGTCAGGCTTCCCGTTGCGCCAGTAACAGTTACAGTGTAGGAGCCTGTTGGTGTCGACGGCAGGGGTAATGTCATCGCGTCTTTTTCGGATCATTTCTATAGTCGTGTAAGGTGTTGGCGTGAACAACGAGTGATCATGATTTGCATTCTAACATGGGTTGAGGATTTCTCGTATCTCCTTGAACCCTACCTTAACCGCTCCTTCTAACGCTTCAGAATAGAGATGGCTGATACAAGCCTCAGGATCTGCTTCAGTGATTGGCGTATCGTATTTTTCTGCGAGCTTGCAGATACTGTTGGCAAACGCTAATGCAAACTGTTCCATGTAGCTAGACGAAGGGGTGAAGGACTTTTTATTCATCTTCGCGCACGCGAGGACCCCTCGCGCACGTTCGACGACAACGGGCATGTAGTAACGCACAATTTCGAGGGGCATATTCTTACCATCGATAAAATACATCTGGGCACTGGACTGGTAGTATTTTTCCACTATTCCGTGGATTCCAGGTTCCTCGCGCACAGTCGACACGAAACCGCTTGTCTTCAAAATCGAGAGGTGGTGACCTACAGTGGGAACTCGCAAGCCCAACAACTTGGCAAGTTGTGTCTGAGTCATGGGAGTCTTGCAGACAAGTCGGAGTATCTCCCTCCGCATCGGCTCGTAGAGGAGTCTCGCCTCAGATGGCTTGCGAATCAGCTTGACGGACAACCTACGACTCTCAGACAACCAAGACTCATCTTATCCTCTAGACTTACCTCACGGATTAGACATGTATCCGTCGCCGGTCGAGCTTTAACGCATTATGTCATTGACCGAGAATTTTGAAGCCCGATATTATCGAGACTCGGTATATCGCCGGCAATCCCGCGACTGGCTATGCCTAGCAATACAGAGACAGATTGTCCCCATCCGTGCTGTTCCTATCGATAGACAACTTTCCACATCTCCCTAGCGAGAGCTACTGACTTTTTAAGCCACTACAAGAAGAAAGCCCGGGCAGTTGACCCTAGAGCGTGGATAGCTTCTAGTTCGCAGTTCCCATAGAGCCCATAATATGAGCATGATGGATCCACCAAGGATCCTTGAAAGGAGCGAAGATCCCTGAATAGTCTGTTCTAGAGCTGGGACAGCTCTTGCTTAGCGTTGTCTGCCGAGCCAAGATAGCCGTAGACTCCTGTCTTCAAGACCTTTAGCGAGAGCAGGGCGCACTTCAGTCTGACCGCGCTCAACTGCCCGCCGATTAGGGAGAGTATCTCCTCCTTCGAGATGTTCCGCACATCGCTGAGTGTCTTCCCCTTCACCAGCTCCGTGAGCATGGATGCTGATGCCTGGCTTATCGCGCACCCTTGTCCGCTGAACCTGACATCCTTGACGCTGTCATTCCCGTCCAGTTCGAGCTGCATCTCGATAATGTCCCCGCAGAGCGGATTCGAATCCTTGGCCTTGATATGCGGATGATCCAGCGTCCCCTTGTTTCTCGGATGTCGATAATAGTCGAGTATGATCTCTGAGTAGACAGAGCTCAAATCTTGAAGACCCTTCCCGCGCGACCGAGAGACTCAACCAGTCGGTCTACTTCTCCTTCCGTATTGTACAGGTAGAAGCTGGCCCGTGTGGTGGCCGCTACGCCGAGCCTCTCCATCAGCGGCTGAGCACAATGATGGCCGGATCTCACCGCGATTCCATCCTCATCTAGAAGAGAAGCCATGTCATGCGCGTGGATATCAGCCAGGTTGAAGCTTATGACCCCGCCTCGAGTATCGGAGTCTGCGGGTCCGTAAATTCTCAGCTGCCTCAATCTTCCTAACGCGTCCAGAGCGTATGCCGTGAGGTCTCGTTCATGGTTTCTGATGTTTCGGAGTCCAACCTTGGACAGGTAGTCGACGGCCACGCCCAGGCCGATAGCCCCGGAAATATCAGTAGTTCCCGCCTCGAACTTGAACGGCGGATCCTTGAAAGAGGACTCGTACAGGTGGACCTCGCGGATCATCTCTCCTCCACCCTGGTAAGGCTCCATCGTCTCCAGAAGCTCACCCTTTGCGTAGAGAACCCCTATGCCCGTAGGGCCGCACATCTTGTGGCCGGAGAATGCGAGGAAGTCACAGTCCAGATCTTGGACATCAACGGGCATATGAGGCACCGACTGCGCGGCGTCTACCAGGACCCGACAATTGTACCGGTGGGCCTCACGGATCATATCTCTGATGGGATTGATTGTTCCGAGAACGTTGGACGTATGAGTGACAGCAAAGAGCTTGATCCCGCCGTTTTCCAAATGCTGGTGGAAATCGTCTTCTACTAGGCGCCCGTGGTCGGATATCCCGACATACTTCAGTTGGGCTCCCTTGTCCCGAGCGAGCAGCTGCCAGGGGACGATGTTGCTGTGATGCTCCATCTCGGTGAGCATGATGCCATCGCCTAGCGAGATGTTTGATCGGCCCCAAGAATGGGCGACTAGGTTGATCGCTTCTGTTGTTCCTCGGACGAAAATAATCTCTGAAGGGTCCTTTGCGTTGATGAACTCGGCGATTCTCTTCCGAGCGGTCTCATAGGCTACGGTCGCTTCTTCGCTCATCCGGTAGACTCCGCGGAAGACGTTCGCGTTGTACTCTTTGTAGTAACGGTCTAGAGCCTCGATCACCTGGACTGGTTTCTGTGATGTGGCAGCGTTGTCAAGGTAGACGAGAGGTCTTCTATTCATCTCTCGCTTGAGAATCGGGAAATCTGCCCTGACTCTCTCTAGATCGTAGGATACGGACTTCTCACTAGGATAGAGGGATGCGTGGCGCTGCATGGGCTGTCCCATGACAGCATGGTTCGAAGGATCTTGCGAGAATTTCGTTCTAGGCGTGGTGATGCTCTTCGGGGCTACGAGCGCCCGTCGCCTGCTCCTTCCCCTTCGGAATGAAGCTGTGGCCGCATCCGCACGTGAGGTAGCTGTCGGGGAAGTTGAACTTGAAGCCCCCGCCCATCTCTGTCTCGACATAGTCGATCTCGGCGTCGCCGAGAAGATCTGCGCTCTTTGTGTCAGCGACAATGTTGACGCCGTTCCTGTGCTCTACAACGTCGGTTGGGCTGGATTTGTCGAGTTTGAGACCGAACTGGTAGCCTGCGCAGCCTCCCGCCTTTACGAATACTCGTAAGGCTAGAGACTGGTCGCTTACCTGTTTGAGGTAGTCCTGGACTTTCGTCGCTGCTTTGTCGGTTATGCTAATTGCCATTTCTTCCCTATCCTCTTAGTTACTTTTCCCCTTTTTAACCTTGAAGGTACCCCGCTACGCCTCTCCGTGCCCGTTGGGAGCAGCTTCCAGAACCTCCTTCTTCACCCAATCGTACCCCCTCGCCTCAAGAGCATCAGCGAGCTCTGGGCCCCCAGACTTGACCATCCTCCCGTCGAGCAGGATGTGGACATAGTCAGGCTTGATGTACCGGAGAATCCTCTGGTAGTGGGTGATTATCATCACGCCCATTTCTGGGCCGACCAGCTTGTTCACTCCCTCCGCGACGATCTTGACAGAGTCGATGTCTAGCCCGGAGTCGGTCTCGTCCAGGACGGCTATCTTCGGCTGAATAATCGCCAGTTGCAGTATCTCACACCGCTTCTTCTCTCCGCCAGAGAATCCCTCGTTGAGGTAGCGGGTTGCGAAGGACTCGTCCATATCGAGCAGCTTCAGCTTCTCCTTCAACATCTTCCGAAAGTCGAGCACGGACAGCATCTCCTGTCCCAAGTCGCCCTTCTTGCCGCCCTGTCTGACCGCGTTGTAGGCTGTCCGGAGGAAGGTTGAGAGGGATACGCCGGGCACCTCGAACGGGTACTGGAAGGCGAGGAATAGCCCCTTCCTAGCCCTGACGTCTGGTGCGAGCTTGATGATGCTCTCGTTGTCGAAGAGGATGTCTCCCTTGGTGACTATGAACTTGGGGTGTCCCATCACGGTCGAGGCTAGGGTGCTCTTTCCCGAGCCGTTGGGACCCATTATGGCGTGGATCTCGCCCTGCTTAACATGAAAGTCTACGCCCTTGAGAATCTCCTTGCCCTCGATAGTCGCGTGAAGATCCTTGATGTCTAGCTGGCTCATTCTTTGTGTCTTTCCTCGAAACGGGCTTTGTCGCGTCTTCTCCGGCTGGCTTGATTTCTGATCAGCGTATAACATACGTCATATTAATGCTTTGGTTACTGCGACACTTTTTTCGAGGCTTTTGCCCTTGGCTTCTCTGATTTGTATCCCAACAATTTTCCAAGAGGCCAGAAAAAGAAGCAACCCCAACGTTCAGAGGCGGCTAAGATTGAGATGTCGTCTCGGAAATCGTGGCAGATGACTGCGTACCGTAGTAACGTCTTGAAGCCTCCAAGCTTCGGACCCTGCGCCATCCCGAAGAGCACCTCGAAGAGGGATTCCATTCGGCCCGCGGGCCGAAACTCTACAATAGCAGAAACCTCCTCAGAGCCAACGTTCCACCAAGAATGGGATGTCTTTGGAGGGATCAGAATCTCTTGTCCAGTGGTGAGCGTTCTTTCCTCCCCGTCCGCGCGGACCCATAGTCTTCCCGCGAGTACTCGGATTCGCTCTTCCGCGATGGGGTGTGCGTGTCCTGGATAGCGCTTGACCCGGTCCGGCAGTGGTCCGAGCGGGTGAACAGACCATTCGAACTGAAGTAGCTGAGTGTCCGTATTTGAGGCGCGTTCTTTGAAGACGATGCGTTCTCCGCTAGAGGGGTTTTCAACTATTGCCAGCTGGTTCACAGTCTCGAACTAATGCTCGAAGAGTTAGACTAGCATAAATCCAAGATTATTTTATCATTTCGATGCCTATCGCAATCTTGGCGTTTGACATTCTCGGAACGTCGGGGAATCCTGTGACTTCTGAATACTCGTTGGGGTTACAGCCTGATTATTCCTTTGCTAGAACTTAGTTCTATCCAGCCGCCCGGTTGGCAGATAAAATGCCTATACAACTGACACCCACAAAGATCAAGGGAAGCAAGTATCTCCTCATCCCCAAAGATCTCGCGCAGCTCCTAGAAATCGACGACAAGAGCATCCTCAACCTGACCATTGAAGATAGCGACAAAGGCCAACGCCTCGTCTACTCCATCCGAGAAAAATCTAGCAAGTCAGCGGAAAACTAGTCGCACAGAGCACCAAGATGAGTACAAATGGGATTGGTGCCGGAGTTCTTCGTCTTGTTGGGGATCGATATTTTCCTATGCATGAGCCTCCTGAGCGCCTTCCTCGAAGACGACTTGCCATCACGCCTCCAGTACTTGTTCCAGATAGCAGCGATAGTGGGGCTTGGAGAGCTTCTGATAAGTCAGGGATTCGTCGACCTAACACGTTTCTGGGTAAGCTTCGTCTATCTCGCATCTGGCCTTTCCAGCGTAGTCGGCCTAAACGCATACCTTGCGGTAGTGCGTCGGAGAATGGACATTGCATCGACCTTCTCGGGAACGATAACAGTGCCGACTCTTATGATCTCAGCTATCTTCGTCTCTTCCTTCCTGGGAAGCGGGGGAGAAGTAGTTCTCTCTCCCGCTGCGATATTGACTCTGTCAGTCTTAGTCTTCGTGACCAGCCTCAGCATATTCGGGTTCCTACGTGAAGCGTCCAAGCACATGATCAACATTCCCGGTACACAAGGGTCAACGTCAACAGGCCCAGTGCCTATGCCTCCAGGCGAGCCGGAAACAAACCTGTCGTTACGACTTTCTTCTATGCAAGAAGGAGATTGGGAAAAATCATTGACGACAGAAGTGGGTGAGGAATAGCAGATGAGAAACATCAGTGACATCTTGGATCTTAAGCACAGGAAATCTCTCAGGTTGGGGCTCCTACTACTCTCAACACTATTCATCATAAGCGCGAGCGCACTCGCCTATGCCAGAGTGAGCTATGAGAACGCGCTCAACGTGGGCAACGCAAGCGGCGTTACCACAGGGTCAGGCACGACAGCGCCAGCAGGAGAAAGCTTCCCGCCCTCTATGATTGTGGTGATAGTATTCTCAGCACTCGTCATCAGCATCAGCCTATTCGGGTTCCTACGCGAAACTATCAAACATATCAGCAAAGCTGCCGGTGGACGAGAGTCATCGTTGGCGAGTCCAGCGTCCATGCCCGAAGGGGAGGGAATGGGCTTGTCATTGCAGCTGTCTTCCAAGCAAGGAGAAGGCTGGGAGGAAATTCCGAGGAAAGAAGAGGGTGAGGAATAGGAAGTGAAGTGTGAGAAGTGAAGTGTGAAAGAATGTGCGAGAATCAACGTCGCAATAGTCGCGGAAGAGCAGTACAGGAGCGGTCAGCGGGTCTTCTGTTTGTGGTAGTACCACGCTAGTTTCCACAAGGTAACACGAACCAGAAGAAGGTTCTCAGTGGCGATAAGGAAGCTAAGCAGAAGATGGAGGTGAAAGCATAGAATGAAGTTTCTCAGAGTCGAATTGACAAAGAAGAGGGGTGTCATTGCGCTCTTGGCGACGAGTCTGGTTGTCACAAGTTTCATTCTTGGTGGTTACGTAGCCACAGGTAATTGGAATCCATGGGGCAACAGACACTACTACCAAGTACTGAACGCGAACTTCCAAGAATGCTATACTCCTGTTGGCGGCACTCCTGAGTGTCAATCAACCCACAACGTGATCTTCGACGCTAGTGCGAAGTATGTCGAGCAGGTCGTCGAGAAAGGCACCGGTGGCCTCTGTACTGTAGGTGCGGCTTGCAGCTTCAACTTCATTGCCATGACGAGCAATGCCGTAACTCCTACTGCTGGCATGGCGTCTACGGGCGCAACTAATGGTCAATGTGGTGACGCAGGTACTCAGGCCGGTACAGAGCTCACGACTAACGGATATACGGCAGCTGCGGGCACTGTAACGGACATCAGTGGTAGTACTGGGGCGACGCCATCGACGATCGTAAAGACTTTCACTGACACTACAGCTGCGACCTCGATAGCTCAGAGTTGCTTGGTCAACGAAAGCACGATCGACTCCAACAGAGTTAACCTCGCCGCCGCAACTTTCACGGCCATCACTCTCCAGATAGGTGACACGATTCAGATAACGTGGACCATAACATGGAGCTGGACCTAACGGCGTGTCACGCACCTCATTGAAGAAGGCTAAACCTGAAACTCGGATGTTTCAATCTCCGAGCGAGTCTCCTCCTACCACAAGTTCTCAATCGCGATTTTCCTAGGCTAAGCCATTGCTTTGTCTCTGCCAGTTCCGAAGACCAAACATCCAGTGTTACAACATGTGTATTCGCCGTAAGCGCACCCCACTCAAAGAAGGAAGCTTCGTAGGCGTCAATACGTTTTCTTTGGAGGGGAGTCTAAGCGCGAAGAGTTTCACTGATCGCAATGCTCATTCTTGCAATCGCCGTAGTGGTAAGTATGCCTGTTGGTCATGCGTTGAACAACGTTCACACTTTCTATCTTGGAAGCTCGACGGTCGGGGCGTGTAGCGGTAAGTGTGAAGGATTGACTACTTCAGCCGGAAGCGATGACACGACTAGTACTCAGAACGTCGTGATTGGTTCAAGTCCAACCGTGGATGCCAATACTAACGCTAAGAAGATTGGCAGTTGGGCTTCTGGAACGACCTATACGGTGACTTCGTTTTCTACGACTTCAGCCCTTGACACGATTTTTGCAATCACCACTATTAGTGGATTGACTATTACCGAGTCGAAGCCTTCTACTCCGGGAATAACTTGGGATGCCTCGGCGAGAGCGACGCTAGCTCCGGCTTCTTGTCTTGCGTCCATGACCGAATGGGTTGGTCATACGACTACAACGCTTTCTGCGGTCAATACTACGATTACTTTGAGTGGCACTCCGACTGGCTCTTCAACTGAAATCATTGCGTTTAACGGTGCCGAAGACCCTGGGGGAGCGTTTAGTCCTTCCGATAAAGCCGCAGGATTCTCGAACTCAGGCTCACAATGTACGTCTAGTGCAAGCACTCCGGTTGCTACAAGCACCACGACTTTGAATGCTAATGATATGATTATTGGATTTTTCGGCGATCAAAATTCGATGACCGAGACTGCTGGAGCAGGATTCACCCTGGACCTTACAGTTGCTACGGGTTGTGCAACAGGACCAGGTTGTAGTCTTGCTATCGAGCACAAGAGCGTTACTACCACTGAAGCCGATACATGTCCGTTTGGAGCCTCTGAAAATCGGTGGCTGGTATTATGTGATGCCATTCAGTCTGCTCCGAAGTACTATGTTCTTGAGCCTGATATCGGTGCTACGACTCTGACTGCTACGCCAAGTACATCAACACCAAGTGGTTACGGTTGGGTCTATGATACTTCAGGGCTTCAGGCTAACGCGATTAAGGACATTCAATCTGGAACCTGGCAAATAGATCAAACTATAGGGCTATCCGCTATTAATGGTGCTCCGGTTGCCCGACTCTGGGTTACGGTGTGGTCTTGCACGACTCACAGCCTAGGCACTTGCACGTTTCTGTTTAAGAATTGGGATACTGGAACAATAAATGTTGCCGGTCAAATCGCGGCCACAAAGAACACCTACACAACCGCGTCACAAGCTTCATTCGTTACTCCTGCTTTCTTGAGTGTTGAGTACTTTC
>WNGM01002683.1_pt1 | contig 23955 bp, 21 predicted proteins | sample 5400571 | NCBI WGS metagenome assembly WNGM01 (sample SAMN13153378, study PRJNA577476) | soil metagenome | isolation source: 100 cm soil or saprolite under Garry oak tree replicate 2 | place: USA:California | collected 2016-06-15 | reverse complement strand
AAATTCAATCGGCCTTGCTGCAGCGATGATCTATCTCGATAACAATGCGACCACCCAGGTCGCTCCGGAAGTTTTCGAAGCCATGCAGCCGTACTTAACGACGCAGTATGGTAATCCATCGTCTGCGCATCGCTTTGGCAGAACCATGCGCGCAGCAGTCGAGCGCGCCCGGTCACAAGTGGCCGAATTGATTGGCGCGCGCGCGCCCGACGAGATTGCCTTCACTTCATGCGGCTCAGAGTCCGACAATTGGGCTATAGGTGGGTTTCTCGAGGCTAATCCGAATAAACGACATATCATCACCACTCGAGTTGAACACGAAGCAGTGCGCAATTTGTGTATTCATCTGGAGGAGATTGGTTGCGAAGTAAGCTGGCTGGAAGTAGATCAAAATGGTGAGCTCGATCTTGATGATCTACGCACAGCTCTGCGACGTGAGACGGGAATTGTTTCCGTAATGATGGCTAACAATGAAACTGGAGTGATGTTTCCCATCAGCGAGATTGGGAAAATAATTCGTGAGCACTCCGACGCGCTCTTTCATGTTGACGGCGTGCAAGCCGTGGGCAAGGTTCCCATCAATTTGAGTGAGTTGCCTGTCGATCTCTTTGCGTTATCCGGTCATAAATTCCATGCGCCGAAAGGGGTCGGAGCGCTCTACATCAGGCAGGGCGTCAACCTTCCGCCCTTTATCATCGGCGGCGGTCAGGAAAGCGGTCGCCGGGCGGGCACTGAAGCCGTGGCCAACATCGTCGCTCTGGGTCAAGCCTGCGAACTCGCGCGAACGTTTGACGGCCATGCTCAAATTCGGTCGCTGCGCGCGAGACTGGAAGATGAAATTCTCGCGAAGATTCCCAATGCGCGATTGAATGGAACAAGAGATCGCGAGAAGCGCCTGCCGAACACCACAAACATCTCGTTTGAATATATCGAAGGCGAGAATATCGTCCTAATGTTGGACGAAGCGGGCATATGCGTCTCGACGGGTTCGGCATGCAGTTCGGATTCACACGAAGCATCGCCCGTGTTGCGCGCAATGAACATTCCGTACACAACGGCGCGCGGCTCGATTCGATTTTCGCTTTCGCGATACACAACCGCCGAGAACATTGACCAGACAATTAGCGTCCTATCGGGAATAATCGCGAAACTCGTAGAAATGTCGCCCTTTGAAAAAGAGTTGCAGGCGGCCGCCGACAGCCTGCGCTAATATTCGAAAATCCCCGATTTTTGCCTTCAGAATTTGACGTAAATATCGGATAGATTTTGCCGGATTTTCCGTGTAAAATAAGGCAATTCTTGCGAACAATCTCGGCTGTAGAATCGTACAAAAAGGAAGCGCAAGATTCGCAGTTTAGACCCGGCTTTTTTAACAGGCTAACCCAGCCTTTTCACGAACAAAGGGAGACATCATGAGCGCCGCCATCCAAACCGCCACGCCTGATCTTCGTACCGAACTCGTCAACTGGAAACAGCGACTGGAGTCTTCGGCCACCACCTCGGACGGATTTCAATTGAATGGGCTCTTGCGCGAGGTAGAATCCGCAATCGAACGCCTTACCCAGCAAGAGACCTACGGCGTATGCCAGGTTTGCCACGACTTGATCGGTCAGGCCGCGATGAATGCCGACCCGCTGGCGCGAAACTGTCTCAGCTGCTTTACACCTGAGCAACTCAGGGAGTTGGAGCAGGATCTCGATCGGGCCTGGCTGATTCAGGGTGAGTCGCTTCCCAAACAGAATCTGAAGTTCAACGGTTGGGAGGTTTCCTATCACTACGAACCGGCAGGTCCCGTGAGCGGCGATTACTGTGATCTGGTAAACACGGAAACCGGCGATCTTTATTTTCTGATCGGCGACGTGTCCGGAAAAGGCATCGCGGCATCATTGTTGATGAGCCGGCTGCATGCGATTTTTCGCAGTTTGATCGGCGCGGGCTTGGCAGTCAACGAATTAGTTGAACGCGCCAATCAGATTTTTGGGGATACTACGATGCGCCCGTACTACGCCACGCTCGTTTGCGGAAAGGCTTCGGCGAATGGTGACCTCGAGATTTGCAACGCCGGCCATTGTCCACCGCTGCTGGTAAGTGGCGGCGAAATCACGGCTCTGCCCGCGACAGGATTACCGATCGGAATGTTTTGCCAGGAGAAATACTCTGCCACCAGGGCAAAACTCAATCCGGGCGACCGATTATTGCTTTATACCGACGGCTTGTCTGAGGCCCGCAATTCTCACGACCACGAGTATGGGGACGCCCGGCTGAAGTCTTTTCTGCGGGACTCTTTGAACGTGTCGACGCCCGTCCTGTTGACCAATCTGTTGGATGATTTGCGTCAATTCTCTCTCGCTCCCCGGGTGACGGACGATCTCACGATCATGGCAATTGAATCGGTCGGACATTGAGTATGCCACGAGATTATCCTGGTTTCCTTGCGGCTAGAACATCTCGCTTAGTTAGAACTCGCGTTTTTCCCTCTCGCACGGCTTGAGTTACAATGAGGTTGACCCTATCCGCAGCTTTCGGCAACAGACGAAGATAGGCGATCAACCAAATGGACGGCCCCCGCAACGCACGTGATCAGAAGGTAGGTGTCTTACAGACCGACGACTACGTCTGCATCTCGCCATTCACCCCTCTGGGACAAGCAATCGAAGCGATGAAATCCGACGAGGGCGGATGCGCGATCGTCTGCGAGGATGGTCGCGTTGTCGGCATCTTCACCGAGCGGGATCTCCTGACTAAAGTCATGGGTGAGGACGCTGATCTGAATTCGCCGATCAGTCAATGGATGCAGCCGGAGGTTGAAACCCTCTCAATCAACGCCACGGTCGGCGATGCTGTTCGGCTGATGAACGAGAAAAGCTTTCGCAATATTCCTTTGGTTAACGATGAAATGTTCGTGGGCTCGATTTCGGTCTTCGACATCATTACCTATCTGGCAGAGTGCTATCCGAAGACCACTATGAACCTGCCGCCGTTGTCGGCGCAGGTAATGGATACGGTTGATGGAGGATGAGGGGATTTTTGATTTTTGATTTGCGATTGTCGATATGTGACGAAAAGCCAAATCGCAAATCCAAAATCTAAAATCGCAAATTTCAGGAGATTCATGAGCGCAGTCATAGAACCACCAGTAGATCAAATCGAGAAACATCTCGAGGAGCTTGAAACCGTAACGATCCGTTTTGCCGGCGATTCCGGCGACGGCATGCAGTTGACCGGTACGCAATTCACCAACACCTCGGCGATCGTCGGCAATGACATTTCGACGCTGCCGGATTTCCCGGCGGAAATTCGGGCCCCGGCCGGAAGTCTGCCGGGCGTCAGCGGCTTTCAGTTGAATTTTTCCAGTCAGGACATTCGCACGCCCGGTGACCAGCCGAACGTGTTGGTGGCAATGAACCCGGCTGCGCTGAAAGTGAATCTTCCCGATCTGGAAGAGGGCGGCACGTTAATCATTAACACCGACGAGTTCACCAAAGAAAATCTCGCGCATGCCGCTTACAAATCGAATCCGCTCGAGGACGGATCGCTCGCCGGCTATCGCGTCCATAAGCTGCCCATCACCACACTCAACATGAACGCCCTGAAGGGCAATGTGCAGCTTTCGCGCAAGGAGATAGACCGCAGCAAGAACTTTTTTGCGCTAGGTGTGCTTTACTGGCTTTATGATCGCCCGCTTGACCCGACCTTGAATTGGATCAATGCGAAGTTCGGCAAGAATCCGGAACTGGCAAAAGCAAACGAAGTGGCGCTCCGGACCGGTTATAATTTTGCCGATACCACGGAAGTTTTCACCACCCATTTCAAGATTAAGAAGGCCGTCATTGCTCCCGGTCGCTATCGCAAGATTACCGGAAACGAAGCGACGGCGATCGGTTTTGTCACGGCGGCACAACTTGCGGGCCGGCCATTGTTTTATGGTTCATATCCCATCACTCCGGCTTCAGATATTCTGCATGAATTAGCGCGTCACAAAAATTATGGCGTGAAGACTTTTCAGGCAGAGGATGAGATTGCCGCCGTATGCGCGGCGATTGGAGCGAGTTTTGCCGGACACGTCGGGCTGACCGGAACCTCGGGACCGGGCGTAGCCCTGAAACAGGAAGCGATCGGCCTGGCGGTAATGACAGAGTTGCCGCTGGTCATCATCAATGTGCAGCGCGGCGGGCCATCGACAGGCTTGCCGACCAAAACTGAACAGGCCGACCTATTTCAAGCCGTCTGGGGCCGGAACGGTGAATGTCCGGCAATCGTGGTGGCGCCTTCGACTCCGGCTGATTGTTTCAGCATGGCGATCGAAGCGGTGCGACTCGCATTCAAGTACATGGTGCCGGTGTTTTATCTTTCGGATGGTTACCTCGCGAACGGCGCTGAACCCTGGGCTGTTCCGGAGATCGACAAGCTGCCGCCGATCCAAATCAAGTTCGTTACCGATCCTTCTAACTTCATGCCTTACGCTCGGGATGAAAAAACTTTGGCGCGGCCCTACGCAATTCCCGGGACGCCAGGCTTGGAGCACCGGATCGGCGGTATCGAAAAGCAGCACATCACCGGCAACGTGAACTACGATCCTGAGAACCACCATCTGATGGTGCGTTTGCGACAGGAAAAGGTAGATCGCGCCGCGAACGACATTCCACCAGTGGAAGTGTTCGGCGAGAAAACCGGAAAAGTGCTGGTGCTGGGTTGGGGATCGACTTATGGTGCGATTACGTCCGCGATTGAGAAGATGCAGGCAGAAGATAAACCGGTTTCGGCCGCGCACCTGCGTCATTTGAATCCGTTCCCGAAGAACCTCGGCGAGGTGCTTTCCGGATTTGAGACGGTAATCATTCCCGAAATGAATCTCGGCCAGCTCTGCACGATGATTCGCGCGCGCTTTTTAATTGACGCCGTGGCTTTTTCGAAAGTGAAGGGAAGACCGTTCCAGATTCGCGAGATCGTGAGAAAAGTCGAGGAGTATTTGTAAACTTGCAATCGCAGTCGATCAGCGAAACGTACGCGGAAGGGCAGCGTTACTTCATGGGCGAAGGAAAGCTGAATAACGCGCTGACGAGGTTAATTGCTGATTTGAAAGAACACGACATTGATTACGTCGTGATTGGCGCGATAGCTTTGTTAGCTTACGGTTATCCGCGCTTCACTGAAGATATCGATCTGATTCTGACACATGAAGGCCTGGAACGATTTCATAACGAATTAATCGGCCTGGGCTACACGCCCGCCTTCAAAGGAGCGCGCAAGCATTTGCGTTCCACGCGCGACGGCACGCCTATCGAACTAATCGCCTCCGGCGATTTTCCCGGAGATGGCAAGCCAAAACCGGTGCGATTTCCGGATCCGTCGGAAGCTTCCGTGGAAATTGATGGAGTCAGATTTCCGACCCTTGAAAAGCTAATCGAACTGAAGTTGGCTTCGGGAATGACCGCGCCGGACCGACTGAAGGATCTCGCCGACGTACAGGAATTGATTAAGATTCGGGGGCTGGCTCACGCATTTGGAGAAAAGCTTAACCCTTATGTTCGCGAGAAGTACTTGGAGTTACTGAAAGCTGTCGTACAGGGGGCAGCCATCTTATCGAGGAGCAATCATGACCACACAAGGTAACGGTTCAGGTGGTAACGGAAACAAATCCCACATCGACGCCGGCATCTCGGCAGAGAGCGAGGGCGGCGAAGCGATCTTTCATATCGCGCCGCCACCGGGACAGTTAACGAAGAAAGATTTCGTTTCGAACCAGGAAGTGCGTTGGTGTCCGGGCTGCGGCGACTACGCGATTCTGAACAACGTCCAGAAGGTGATGCCCGAGCTCGGAATCCCGCGCGAAAAGATGGTTTTCGTTTCCGGCATCGGGTGCTCGTCGCGCTTTCCGTATTACATGAACACTTACGGATTCCACAGTATTCACGGCCGCGCGCCGGCGATTGCCACCGGAATCAAAGCTGCGAATCCGGAGCTCAGCGTCTGGGTGATTACCGGCGACGGCGATGCGCTCTCGATCGGCGGCAACCATTTCATGCATGTGCTGCGACGAAATCTCGACATTAATTACATTCTCTTTAACAACCGCATTTACGGTCTGACGAAGGGACAGTACAGCCCGACCTCGGTATTCGGCCAGCGAACTAAATCGACGCCAATGGGGGTGATCGACTATCCGGTGAATCCGCTTTCGCTGGCGATCGCGAGCGAGGCAACGTTCGTAGCGCGTTCGATCGACATCGATGTAAAGCATTTGGGCTCGATGGTTGAAGCCGCTGCCAAACACAAGGGCGTTTCCTTCCTCGAGGTCTATCAGAACTGCAACATTTTCAATGATGGGGCCTTCGATTATTTTGCCGAACGCAGCGTGCGCCAGGACAAGGTCCTTTATCTCGAGCACGGCAAACCGATGATCTTCGGCAAAGATCGCAACAAAGGGATTCGCATGAAGGGCGCGCATCCCGAGGTCATTACTCTCGGCGAAAACGGAATCACCGAAGCGGATGTCCTGGTTCACGATATTTACCTTCAGGATCCCTCGGTGGCATTTATGCTGGCGCGCATGGAGCAGCCGGACTTTCCCCAGCCGGTGGGAATTTTCCGCGCCGTCGAGCGACCGAGTTACGAGCAGATGTTGGTCGATCAAATTGAAACAGCTATTAGCAAATCCGGTCCCGGTAGTCTGGAAAAACTGATTTATAGCGGCGATATGTGGACGGTGGAATAAAACATTGCCGATTTGCGATTGCCAATTGCCGATTTGGCGGGCGGTGATCGCAGGTGAATCGGTAGCAGCAATCGGCAATCGGAAATTGGAAATCGAAAATGTTCTGTCCTTCCTGTGGTCACGATAATATTGAAGGCGCTGATCGCTGTGAAGAGTGCATGACGCCTCTCTTCAATCTCGACGCGCCGCGGGCAGAGGCCGCCTCAGCCCTGGCTCGTTCGGTGATGGAAGACAATCTGAACCAGCTCGATCAGGAATTTCTGGGAGTCGCTCCGAACACCTCGGCGGTCGAAGTTGTGACCAGGATGAAAGAAGCGAGGCTCGGCTGCGCGATAGTTCTGGAAGATGGGAAATTGATCGGAATTTTTACTGAACGCGATCTCCTGAACAAGATGACCGGCAAGAACGCCACTCCAAAGAACGCCGCGGTCAGAGAGTTAATGAGCGCTAACCCTGAAGTGCTCAGCGAGACTGATTCCGTCGCCACCGCTTTGAACAAAATGTCGATGGGCCGCTATCGGCACATTCCCTTGCAAAAGGCCGACGGGTCCTACGCCGTGACATCAATCAAACATGTCCTCAAGTACATCGCTAAAGAAGAGTGGTAAACCAGCTCAACAAGCGTCCCCAATGCCTTCGTAAACCTGGCGCCAGCGCCCGTTGACCTTCTTAAAAATCAGAAATCCGTAGGCGTCAAAGCCTCCTTGCGTAGCTAAGATTTCGCCGATCCTGTCACCGTCAAGATCGACTTGATCGATGAAGTCGACGCTCGATAGGAAGCCTTCAGCCGGAGGTTGATACGCCTGAAACTTTATAAGGTCGGCTCGCATCGTATTGCCTGCCTGATGAGCAATCAGAAATAGATCTCGCTCGAACTTATTTTTGTCTCCTTCGGTAAAGCTCCCAATCATTTCGTACTTGCCATCACCATCTAAATCGGTGGCGGTGAGATTCGTAATCCTGATCGAGTCAATCATTCTTGCGGGAGTGCGATGTTGGGAATAAATGCCCCTCATCAAATTAATTACCGCGGCTCGTTCTTGATCCGTTGGTGCTCGTCGTGCCGAAGCGCGTTTGCCCAGTGATTCAGAATTCGTCGCCAGTGCCATCACATGACCGCCGAGTTTGACTGAAGTCGCAGGCGTCACCTCAGCGTGCACGCTGTTACAGCCTTCGCTCCACTTTTTCACCGTCACACTGCCGGCGTCGCCACCGCCAAAGAGCAAGCGATAGCTTTGGCCCGCGGCGAAATAGTGGTTAGCAAATGTTGTTTGCTTATCTTTGGTCTCCTGCGTGAAAGGCTGCCGGAAATGTTTGCCGTTGATGATTACTACGGCGTCCATGTTGCCGGCATCTCCCTCGCGTGAGACCGCAAATATGACGGTTTCCGGCGGGCGCTGTGAGCCGAGGCCGGCGGATACTCTGGAGAATGGCAATTGACTGGCCCCGGAAACAATCAGCAACAGGATCAGGAAAAGTCTTGTGAGGAAAGAGAAGCGATCAGCGTCAATCATCATCATTTCCGGAGTATCTTCTTCTCCCTCCTGGGAAAGGTTGGGGGGAACAAAGATTAACGAGTTACTCACGCCCTCTGCCCATCCCTTTCCCAAGGGAGAGGGATAAACATCGCTATTTGACTCAAGCAGTCACGTCTATATCATAGCTCGCGATGGGCGATCTCGATAAGAGCGGAAGCATAAAAGTTGATCGGCAGAAATCGTGGGCGCTAATCACTTTTTCGCGGCCTGAGAAACTCAATGCGCTCTCGCGTTACATGAAACAGGAATTGAAACGCATCCTGACTGAGTTGGAAAGTAATCGCGACCTGCGCGCTTTGATCTTAACTGGTGAAGGCGAGCGCGCATTCTGCGCCGGAACTGATATTGCAGACTTAGCCGCGCTGGATGAAAGCAACGCGAAGGAGTTTGCTCGCGAAGGGCAGAGTTTGGGTAGCAGCCTCGAAAGTTTTCCCGTCCCGGTTATCGCCGCGATCAACGGCATTGCCGCAGGCGGAGGGACTGAGCTGGCACTGGGTTGTCATCTGCGCATCGCTTCGAGCAACGCGCGCTTTAGTCTTCCGGAAATCAAGCTGGGAATAATTCCCGGTTACGGCGGCACGCAGCGATTGATGCGGGCTATCGGCGAGACGCGCGCGTTTCACATGATGTTGACCGGCGAGAGCATTTCTGCGGCCCAGGCCGAACAATTCGGCCTGGTTAATAAGGTAGTGGAACCTGCTCAACTTCTGAGCGCGGCACAGTCTCTTGCCAATAAGATCGCTGAGTTTTCTCCGCTCGCAATTCGCGCCTGCCTGGAAGCTGTAGCCCAGGGCCGCGAGCTGCCACTGAGTGAAGGATTGGCAGTTGAACGCGAAATTTTCGGCGGCTTGTTTGCATCGGAGGATGCGCTTGAAGGCACGCGCGCGTTTCTTGAGAAGCGCGCGCCCACCTTTCGCGGGAGATAGAGCTTGTGTCACTTGTGCGCCTCTCCTATACTCGACAAGCCCGATCTAATTAACGAAAACTTGATCGACTCGCTTGCAAACGAATACTCATGAAGAAAATATGCCTGGCAAGGAAAGCGCGAAGCATACGTTTGAAGCCAGGGGGTTTCACTTTGCGATCGTCGCGAGTAGATGGAACGATTCGTTGGTGTCGCGTCTGATCGAAGGCGCGGTTGAAGGTCTCAAAGAAGCTTCGGCGAGCCAGGACGCGATCGAAATCTTTCGCGTGCCCGGGGCGTTCGAGATTTCTTTGGCCGCGTTGAAGGCCGCGCAGTCGGGCCGATTCGATGCGGTAATTTGTCTCGGGGTAATCATTCGCGGGCAGACACCTCATTTTGAATACATTGCATCGGCCGCTGCCCAGGGAATTTCCCAGGCTGGCATGCAGACCGGGGTTCCCATCTTGTTTGGGGTCATTACGGCAGACACGGTTGAGCAGGCGATCGAGCGCGCGGGCGCCAAGTCGGCGAACAAAGGTTATGAAGCGTCGAAGGCGGCCGTGGAGGTGGTAAATTTATATCGCGACAGGCGTTTTGAAAAGGATGAAGGATGAAGGATGAAGGACGAAAAAGGGAAACGGAGGATGAAATATTTCATCCTTCATCCTTCCCCCTTCATCCTTTGATTGTTTATGGGTTCGCGTCGTAAGGCGCGCGAATGCGCCTTGCAAATGCTCTTTGCTGCTGACGTTGCTCAAACGCGCGTAGATGATCTCGTGCGTGATTTCTGGTCTGAGCTGTCCGATGCTGAGCTCGATGAACATGCCCGCGATTTTGCGACCCGCCTGGTGACCGGCACGCTTGCCAATGTGACTGAAGTCGATGAGCGCATCCGTTCGCGCGCTGAACACTGGCGGATCTCACGGATGGCCCTGGTTGATCGCAACGTTTTGCGGCTCGCGGTTTACGAGTTTCTTTACGAGCGCACGCCCCGAACGGTTACCATCAATGAAGCCCTGGAGATAGCCCGGCGATTTTCTACCTACGAAGCGACGCAATTCATAAATGGCATTTTGGACGCGATCAAACGCGATCTGGACACGGAGCTTCCTCAAGCCGCCCCAGACGGGCCCCAGGAAGACGAAGCTGAACCTTCATCAAATAATCGCAACGCCCTGGAAGATTCGGACGTCACGACGTGAATTTCCATGCACGAACAAATCTATAACGAGTTCCTGCATGACGCGGAAGATTTAGTTGAAAAACTCTTCCGCGATATCGAAGCACTGCGGGCGGCGCGTTTTCACGATCGACAACGACGCGACCTGGTGGCGAACATTTTTCGACATGTTCACACGATGAAAGGTTCGGCGGCGTCCCATGGCGCCAAATCAGTGAGCCTGATTGCTCACGAATTCGAGGACGTGCTGGATGCGCTGCGGCTGGGACGGTTGATTCCGGATGAAAGGACAATCGATGCGTTTTCCTACGCCACCGCCGCGATGTCTTCAGCTTTGGCCGCGCGCGATCAAAAGGAAGGGGAAGGCGATCAGGCAAAGGTAATTGGCCGGTTGCGCGCGCTCGTTCCTGAAGACTCGCGCGCGGCGTTGGGCCTCGACGTTCGTGCCCGCCTGCCGGAAGAAATCGCGCGGGCGCTGAGTGCATACGATGAGCAGCATCTGCGTGAAACGGTCACCGAAGGTCTGAGATTGTTTGTGGTATCGGCCGGGTTCGAGATCGAAACGTTCGACCAGAGGTTTCGCTCGTTAAGCGAAAACCTCAACCAAACAGGAGAAATCATTTCTACCGTGCCGGCGCCGGAACCCGCTGCCACCGGCGAGATCAACTTCCGCCTGCTGTATGCTGCGGAAGCGCTTAGCGACGAAACCATCGCCGATATATCCGGATTAGGCCGCGTGCAATTTGCTGAAATTGTTACCGACGCCGCAACCCAAGAATCGGATCAAGGTGCATCGACAGTCCCGGAACTGCAGACTTATGCTGCGCACACCTACGGCAAGAGCCCCGGTACGGTCCGCGTCAGTTTGGATGAACTGGACGAAATAATTTCGCAGGCCAGCCAGTTGTTTCGGGATACTGCGAGTGCCTTTGACTCACTATCCAATGAAACTGCGAACGACTCCGCGCGTGCCAGGTTGCGACAGCGTTTCGTAGAGATTGAAGAGCGGCTGATCAAATTGCGTCTGGTGCCGCTCGGCCAAATTTTTGAACGCGCCGCGGTGCGTGCCGGTCGCATCGCCGCTCATAACCTGGGCAAAGACGTCGAATTCAAGATCAGCGGTGGAGAACTTGGTATTGACCGGTCGCTTGCTGATGCGATCACTGATCCGCTGATGCACCTCGTGCGCAACGCCGTCAGCCACGGAATTGAAACTCCGGAAGAACGGCTGGTTGCCGGAAAGACTACGCAGGGAAGAGTAAACATAAGCGCTTTCGCGGAAGGTGGTCATATCCATATATGGGTAGCCGATGATGGTGGCGGCATCGATCCGGATCGCATTTCGAAGGTTGCAGCAGCGCAGGGAATTATTGCTCCCGACTCGAGCCTGCCCTTCGACGAGTGTCTGCGCCTGGTTTTTCGACCGGGTTTTTCAACTGCTGAGTCACTTTCCAACGTGTCGGGCCGGGGGATCGGTCTCGAAATAGTCGATCGAGCAATGGCCCGGGCAGGAGGCGACGTGCGCGTGACCAGTGAAAGCGGGGCTGGGTCCACCTTCGAGATGATCGTGCCGGCGACCATTGCATTGATCCGCTGCGCGATTCTGTGCGTAGCCGGCCATCGTTATTGTGTTGATTCATCGCGGATCGCTGACCGTGGGATGCTCGGACCCGAACAGGCGGTAACCGAAAACGCCATCGAATGGAAGGGCGAACAATTACCGGTGGTTGATTTGCGAGCGTTGCTGGGCCAGGCAACCAGCGCGCAACGAGATGACGGCTTGAGCGTGATCATTGCTCGATCTTCTACGCCCAGGGCCTTTTCAAGTAATGGCCGGGATCGAATCGCCATCATTGTCGATGACATCGAAACCGAACAGGATCTCCTGGTTCGGAGTCTTGGCCGGCATGCCGCGAGCTGGCCCGGCGTTGGTGGCGCCACGGAATTGCTGGATGGAAGCGTCGCGCTGGTTTTGGATCTGGACCAGCTATTGGAAAGAAATTCGTCCTGAACGTATTTGTTCGATTCATGTTAGCCTCAAAATTCCTCGCTGACCATCGAATCTATTTGCTTAATCTCCCGCGGCGACGAGTCGTGCTTTCCCGCTCGAGCATTTTCGGCGTGATTTTGCTCGGCGCTGTGAGCGCTGCCAGTGTCGCCGCGCAAAATCACGCTTATCCAAAAGAAATTCGGGGCTATAAAGTCGAGCGTACTGTTGTCCAAATCAAGAAACCCGGAGCAACAAAGAAGGATTCAAAATCGCAGAGAGATCGCGAAGCCGGATCCGATTCAGATGTGGACACCCTGATTCAGTTAGGAGAACCAAAACTCGCCCGCGTCACGCCGCTGGGCATTACTTTTGAAGTCCCTGTCGTCGTGGCGCCGGTAAGACAAAGCGGTCACGTCGAGTTTCTCTTATTTGAAAATATGGTTGTTAATGGTACTTCGGTCGAAATTGATGAGTACCATCGTGGTTTTGACTTGCCGGGGAAGCAGCCGCTAGTGTTGAGCGACCCGCTTAGCTTTTACGTTTACCTGCCGCGCGCGGCGCTGGCTGCGGTTGACGAGTGGAGTGATTCAAAGGCGACCTGGCCGGTAACAGGCCGGGTCTATGTTTTTGGAAAATTCAGGAAGGGCCTTTTTAGTTTCAAGCGCTGCGTGCCGGTTGAGTTGAATCTGAAGATGCGGAACCCGCTGAAGGAAACTGACCCTTAGTATCATCGACTCAAAGGCGACCGGCAGGGCGAATGGGCGATCTCAGTAAGCGGAAATTGGCGAATCACCTTTAAATTTGCAAAAGGCGAAGCGATGGATATTAATTTGGAAGATTATCATTAGGAGAGACTATGAGCATCAAGGGAAAAAGGAGACCCACGCATCCAGGAGAATTACTTCGCGAAGAGACCCTTCCCGCAGCGGGGTTGACGCCGTCGGAATTGGCGGCGCAACTCGGCGTGTCGCGACGCGGAATCAATGCTCTTCTGCAAGAGCGGCGCTCCATAAATCCTGATCTAGCGCATCGCCTCGCGCGTGTATTTAATACTACTCCTGAGTTCTGGTTGAGACTACAGGAAGCCGTGGACATCTGGGATGCCTGGCAGGCTAATCGACGTGAATATGATCGGCTGAAACCGCTGAGTGAAAGGGCGGCGTAAAGTGAGGCGAATTCCTGTTACCATTCGTGACCTTACTTATTGGGCAGATGTTGACGATGAGGATTTTGATTTCTTGTCACAATTTCGGTGGACCGCTGATGTTAAACCGACAGTTACTTATACAAATACGAACGTTGAAACTGCAAGTGGGTCGATCACATCGACGGCAACGGCTTAAACAATACGAAGGCTAACCTTAGACATCTCTCCTGTGCCCAACAAACATGTAATCGAAGACTATGACGGCGGAATCTGTGCTGCTAATTCCCTTAAGCCCAATCAACTTTCGGATGCATTGTGTGCCACTTCGTCGCCTGCTCAAAAGCCAGCGCGACCCGCAGCGGTGACGCTTCATCGTAGAGTCCGCCGGTGAACATGATGGCCTGCGGCAGGTGCTGAATCGGACCGTTGTTTGCGCCGGGAACATCGAGAAATCCGCAGGGCACACAAACGGCTGGATGGCCGGTGAGATTGGTAATGATCAGGCTGGCGCTGCCCGGCGCCGGCGAAACGAAAACGTCCCACTGCGACATCAATTTATCTATCTCGCGCATGAGCAAAACGCGCGCGCGCTGGGCTCGCAGATATTGAAACGCGAAGTGCGAAATGTGTTGGGCCAGTCGCCTGGGTCCTGCCCCGAAAGCTGACTCACGCGACCATCGCGGGTGATATCGTCGAAGGCGGTTGCCGCTTCCGCGGTCAGGATGTAACGAATATTCTGCGTGGGAAACTTTGGCAATTCGATTGGCGCCATTTTCACTCCGGCTTTCTGCAAAGCGTCGAGAGCTTCCTTGTACATCGCGTTGCGCCGCTCAGTTAGTTGCCGCTGTTGCTCGTTGGCGTTTGGCGGCGCGGGTGCCTCGAATTCGGTTTTCAGATAGGCGACCCGCAGTTTGTCCAAAAGCAAATCAGCGGACCAATTAAATGGCGCATCACCAACCGTCAAGTCACGATTGTCCGGACCATAAATCGCATCGAGCGCGGCTGAGCGGCTGACGCGGCCGTAGGTCGGACGCAGGCCCGTGACCCCGCATCGTGAGGATGGTGAAACGATGGAACCAAGCGTCTCAGTCCCGATCGAGAACCCAACCAGGCCTGCGGACGTTGCCGATGCGGGACCGGCGGATGAACCACTCGAGCCGAGACGGTCTTCATCGGGTACCCAGGGGTTGCGCGTGACTCCGCCGAACCATTTCGGACCCTGCGCGAGCGCCCCCATCGAGAGCTTCGCGACCAGCACGGCGCCTGCGTCTCGTAATCGTTCGACTACGGTGGCGTCATAATTGATCACTTGATCTCGATAAGGCTCAGCACCCCAGGTGGTCTTGATTCCCTTTGTGGCAAGCAGGTCTTTCGCGCCCCAGGGAATGCCGTGCAGGGGCCCGCGATATTTCCCACGCTTGAGGTCGTTGTCGGCGTCCTGCGCCTGCTTCATCGCCAGATCTTCGGTAAGCGTTACCACGCAGAGAAGTTTAGGGCCGTACCTCTTGAGCCTGGCGAGATACATTTTCGTCAACTCAAGGGAAGAGACTTTTTTGGTCCTGATCAGTTCAGCGAGCTGCGGCACGGTCGCGAATGCGAGATCTTCGACTGACTTGAATTGTGCCGGTTCGTTCCTGCCAAACTTGAATTTCGTCCTGGTGGCGGCACGTTTGATGTGAAATCCCGGCAAGGCGGGATGAAAAACGATTGCCGGTTCGGTATCGAGAGGCACGTCGATCTTGCGCACGACTTCATAATTATCGAGAGCCCGATTGACTCCGGGCAATGCCATATCTTCCTGTTTGTCGGTCAACTCGATGCCGATTAGCTTTTCCGCGTCATGCATCATGTCCTTGGTGATGCGCATCGGCGCTGGTGACGGCCGGGGCGATGGAGTTGGCGTTGGCGTGGCGGTCTGCGCGAGCGCCTTCAGCGGCGAGCGGGAAACCGCCAGTCCGGCAGCACCGGCCGCGGGCAGAAGCTTGACGAAGGTGCGCCGATCCAATGCCTTGGTGTCGCTTGGTCTCTTGTGTCCGGGTTTCTTCATAACAGTTCTCAAGATGATTTCAGTTGGGTCGATCTATCATTTGTCCCGAAGGGACGAGATGTTTATGGATCATGGTCAGGAAAAGTTTCGTTGAGCGAAAGCTCCGAAAACGCCGGAGAATATTACGCTCCTATGGAGCTGAAAAACAGTTGACCGCTAAACTATAAACATCACGCTCCTACGGAGCTCACTGAAAATGCTGTGCGCTGCTCACCGCTCGCTCCCCACTGCTCAAGGCACCATCGTTCCGCTGCCGGCGCCGGCCACGCTGGGCGTGCCGTACTTTATCTTCACGAGCTTTGCTTTGCCGGTACGATAAACGGTCAGCAGGTAAAGATTATCGAATTCCGATTCAGGGATGACTGGAAGTTGCGGTCCACCAAGCGCTGCAATGATCGCGGGCAGCGTATTGTTGTGCCCGGATACCAGAATTGTCTGCCCGCGATGATCGGCGTGAATCTGCCTCACGAGTTCGCTCGTGCCGGATGAGTTTACGACTGTCACCGGCAAGCCGAGTCGATCCGACAGCGGCTTCACCGTTTCCTGAGTTCGCTTGTATTGCGTGGCGTAAATTGCGTTGACGCCTGAATCCGCGAACATTCGGACCAGCTCCTGCGCGCGCTCCTGGCCCGCCGGGCTGAGATCGACATCCGGGTTGTTTGGATCTATGACTTTCTCAGCATGGCGAATCAGAATTACAGTCGTGACGGGACGATTGAATGTCGCAAAGTAAGCGAAGATGACGACCACGCCGAGCAACGCAAACAGCATCAGAAAGACAAGTGCAGTCTTTAGCCCTGCCCGTCGTTCTGGGTTCTCGTCAGCCATGAAATTTCTCGTTTCCCGATTCGCGGCTCGATTGGCCTTCTTACCATACCAAACGTCAGAATATATTTCGAGAGATTCTGCGGATAAATTTGGTGGGTTTACTCGTGAGGACTTCAACCGCCAGCAGGAGCGGGCAAGTTAGACTGGCGCGAAACTATTGTACCCAAGCCAGACTATGTCCACTGACGATCCGGATTGGATTGGAACCATCGGCATTCATGATCATGATACCTTCGCAAGCGATACGCTTGCCATCCGGAGACCAAACCAGCTCGCTTGCGCAGGGGTTAGGCGAGAACCCGTTTCGTTTAATATCGGGTGTTAGTTTGACTCTGCTTGAGCCATCAACATCTGCCACATAAATATAAGATGGGGGGATCGAATTCATTACCAGGTTGGTTACAACAGGGCGGCTTGTAATAATTTGGGCAGATATCACATCGACAAACGTGATTCGTTTGTTGTCAGGGGACCAGGCGAGGATCCTGGGCCGAATGCCCATGATGTAGCGGCCGGACGGTTTCTTAAGGTCTATGATTTGGATTGGCGACCCTGTGGTAGGCATCGATCGATTTGTCGCTACCAGAGCAATCTTCGTCGCGTCAGACGACCAAAAAATTGCAACGAAAGGATTGGGGTCCCCCCATTGTAGTAGATGCGCTGGTAACCATTGCGATATGTCAGCCACCAGACGGGTTGCCTTACCGTTCGGATCAGTGACATAAACAGCGTAAGTATTTCCGCGATCCGAAAGAAAGACGATTTCCTTGCCATTCGGCAACCAGGCAGGAGCAAAATTCCAAGCGGCTTCACCAACAATCGTGTGCTGATTTGAGCCGTCGGCATTCGCTACCTCGATCCCCAAATCTGCGGGGCGGCAGTGCTTGCAATTGACGAGCTCCTCCACGAAAGCAATCTTGCTCCCGTCCGGAGACCACGCAAACCATCCAGGTTGTATGCTCCTGATCCCAAGTTTTCGGAGGTTGGAGCCGTCGGAATCTATGACATACACATTAGAGCTAGTGGCTCCCGCTTTCGGATTCATGCTGGCGACAAAAGCGATCCTTTTCCCGTTAGGCGAGCAGGAAATCGCGTGGACTAACAGAGCATCGTCAGTCAGGCGCCGAATGGGTTGCGGCTCAATGTCGGTTAGATAAAAATCAACATCCCTGGAGTTAGTTGACTGGAACATGACAGAAGAACTCTTTGACAACAACAGACGAGTTCCATCCGGCAACCAGACGGGATGTCCGTACCCGTACGTATGAAGGAGAATCCTGGCTTTTTGACTCTTCAAGTCGACGATGCTGATACTGTCTTGTCCGTACGCGATGTTTTCACTATTAGGCGACCACGCAACTGTCCCATCGACTCCGGGGAAGAAGCGGAACCGCGCTCCCGACGCCCCTGGAATCGAGAAAGCGTAGAGACCCCGATTGCCTAGTAAGTCAGACACGAAGGACAGAAATCTGCCGTCCGACGACCAAACAAGACTCGAATAGAGAGCGATATTTCCAGCGAGAATTTGTTTGTTTGAACCGTTAGTATCGGTTTGATAGATATCATACCTGGCTTCTGGTGTGGTCTCGGCGCGCGATTCGACGAAAGCAATGCTCTTCCCGTCAGGCGACCAGCTACATTCAACACTGCGGCCGCCGCCCGGGAGATGCCTCAGGTTGCCGCCGTCTACGTCAATCAGATCGACGTACCGGCCGAGCTTGCGGGGATCGAATGTGGTTATTGCAAGTCGCTGACCATCCGGTGACCACGAAAACTTGTCACCATAAGCAACAAAGTGAAAGTCTGATCCGTCTGTATTGATCGAGTAGATTCCTGAGAAGTTTTCCCTCGTGATTACGAAGGCAATACGATTGCCCTGCGGCGACCACGATGCGGCGAACGGTATCCGGATGATCCGCCACATGGAATCCGTTAGGCGCCGCGCATCAGAGCCGTCGGTATTGGCTACCCAAAGCGAGCCTCCGCGCGGATCCACTGTCATGAAGACCGCCCGCTTCCTATCGGGAGACAACATGACCGTCGAGGGTACGATTCTCGCTTCCTCGAGATGTAATCTACCGAGGAGGTTAATACCTGAATGATCAGGGTCGATTACATAGAGTGATCGACCCCCTCCGATCTCGGATATGAAGACGATCTTGCTCGCGGCAAGGTTAGGTCCCGGCTCTGACACCCTTGTCTGAGATACTTCAGTCGACGCCGTTATCAACTTAGTCTGAGCGATTACATGCGACGCCTGAACTGTCTGGAGGATGACACTAAGAAGAATTATATTAAGTTTTGTTTGCTTAAGTGACATTCATCCCCCTTTTAGATCCAACCTTGCTATTTAGTCACGAGATACGGTTGAGGCGGGGCCGAAGCTAAGGCTTCGGGCACTTAGTTGCTGCCCAAACCGCTGTGGATGCTTGGGCAGCGAGTATCTAAGCCTACCGATGGTTAGGACTACGCTTCCTGCCGGTGCAAGCTACGCATACGGATGCAAATCATCCATAGACGATGCTACTCTATTGAGTTAAAAAGATGTGAAGAATTAAAGCCTCAGAGGGTCTGGGGAATCGCAGCGATTTTTCATCTTAGAAAGGAAGTTTTTGGCTCAACAATCGAACACTAACCTATCCGAAATCATCGCTGAGAATTTCGGCGCCAATGCCACGTACGTCGAAACCCTGCTGGCACGCTGGCGCAGCGATCCTTCGCTGGTTGATGAATCCTGGCGCGCCTATTTTGAAGAACTGGCCGGAGCGAACGGTGACCCGGCTACGACCCCCAGTACAACTTCCGCGGTCGCACATCCAGGGACTATCGACGGTGACGGCGCTGCCGCGAGCTCGGCGGCGCCGGCGCCGGCGAAAGTTGCCGCTCGGAAACCGGAAACGGCTCCGGAACCGGCCGCGCGGCCCGACGCCACGCCGATTCGCGGCGCGGCTCTCAAGATTGTTGAAAACATGGAGGCAAGCCTCGCGGTTCCTACCGCGACTTCGCAGCGCAGGATTCCGGTAAAGCTCCTTGAAGAGAATCGCCGCATTATCAATCGACATCTCGCTGATCTTGATCACAGCAAGGCGTCGTTCACGCAACTGATTGCCTACGCTGTGCTGCGGGCTCTCGACGAGTGTCCACAGATGAATGACGGCTTCGATGTTATCGACGAGCAGCCGGTTCGTTTGAAGCGCGATTCGGTAAATCTGGGGGTTGCGATTGACCTTGAGAAGAAAGACGGCACGCGGTCACTGCTGGTTCCGAACATCAAGAACGCGAACGCGCTCCGTTTTCCGGAATTTCTGCAGACTTACAATGACATCGTGTCGCGCGCGCGCGCCGGTAAATTGCAGATTTCGGATTTTCAGGGGACGACGATCTCCCTAACCAATCCCGGCACGATTGGCACCGTTGCTTCGACCCCGCGTTTGATGGCCGGACAGTCCGTGATCATTGCCACGGGCGCGATTGAATATCCGGCTGAGTATCAATCTATCGCCCCGGCGATTCTGCCGCAACTGGGAATCAGCAAGGCGATCACAATTAGCAGCACGTACGATCATCGCATTATTCAGGGCGCTGAATCGGGCGCGTTTCTCGCGCGCGTTCACGAATTGCTGCTGGGAGAGGACAAGTTTTACGACACGATTTTTTCCGATCTTGGAATTCCGCACGCGCCTTTGCGCTGGAACGTGGATCGGAACCCGCTGTTTCTCGGCGCCGACCAGCAGCATGAGCAATCCATTCGCCAGGCCCGCGTCATGGAGCTGATCAATGCTTATCGAGTGCGCGGCCATCTGATCGCCGATATTGATCCGCTGCATGCGATGCCTCTGCTATATCACGCTGAGCTGGATATCGAGACTTATAACCTGACGATTTGGGATCTCGATCGGCTGTTTGTTACCGGTGGTCTGGCCGGGACAGAAACCGCGACCTTGCGCGAGATTCTCGACATTCTGCAACGCGCTTACTGTGGCAAGGTTGGCACTGAATACCGGCACATTCAAAGCAAAGAAGAAAAGCTGTGGCTGCGCGAGCAGATTCGACGAGAGTTCGTTCACCCCGAACCCATCGATCAAGAGGTCAGAAAGCGAATCCTTTGGAAATTGATCTCGGCTGAGCAATTCGAGCGCTTTTTGAATACAAAGTATTTGGGTCAAAAGCGATTTTCGATCGAAGGCTGTGAAACCATCATTCCCCTGCTCGACCAATTAATCGAGCGTGCCGGCGCGCTGGGCATCGAAGATATCAAGCTCGGTATGGCCCACCGTGGCCGGCTGAATGTGCTGGCGAACGTAATCGGCCATTTTTGCGAGCGCATCTTCACTTCCTTTGAGGGCTCGATTCATCCGTTATTCCCCGCCGATGAAGGCGACGTCAAGTATCACCAGGGCGCGGAGGGTGAACGTGAGATTGCCGGCGGAAAGGTAGTCAAGATTAGGCTGTCGCCGAATCCAAGCCACCTCGAAGCGGTCGATCCGGTCGTCGAAGGAATGACGCGCGCGACTCAGGACGCCCTGATGGAAGCCGGCGAGCTGTCACGCGAAGACGCAATGAATCGGGCGCTGCCTATTTTGCTTCACGGGGACGCGGCCTTTGCGGGGCAGGGCATTGTGATGGAAACGCTGCAACTCGCGCAGCTTCGCGGTTACCGTACGGGCGGAACGATTCATATCATCATTAACAATCAGATCGGATTTACTACTTCTCCGGAAGCCGGCCGTTCTTCGATTTACTCGACGGACGTGGCGCGCATGACGCAGTCGCCGATCTTCCACATCAATGGCGACGATCCCGAAGCGGCTTTTCGCGCCATGCGAATCGCCCTCGACTATCGCCAAAGATACAAGAAGGACGTCGTCCTGGATGTGGTTGGATTTCGCCGCCTGGGACACAACGAAACCGACGAGCCGAGTTATACGCAACCGTTGATGTACAGCCGCGTTAGGGAACATCCGGGAGTCAGAACAGTTTACGCAAAACGACTGATCGATGAAGGCGCGATCGATGAAGCGGGCGTGAAACAATTAATCGAGGAACGCATCAGGCGTTACGAAGAGGCGCAGGCTCGCGCGAAAGAAGTTGCTCAAAAACAGAAGTCCCTCGAGACCCGGGAACAGTTCACTCCCGAAGCCGATGGCTCCGAGGTAATTGAGACATCGGTCGCCGCCGAAGTTATCATGCAAATTACGCAGCAGATTTCAGTGGTGCCCGAAGGCTTCAATCTGAATCCGAAGATGGTCACCCAACTAGCGCGACGAGCGAAGATGGGGGCCGGCGAGCTGTCTATGGACTGGGCCTTTGCCGAGGCGATCGCGTTCGGCTCGCTCGCTCTCGAGGACACGCGCGTGCGCTTGAGCGGCCAGGATTCGGGACGCGGTACGTTCAGTCAACGCCACGCAGTGCTCTACGACACGCAGACCGGGAAGGCATGGGCGCCTTTGGCGGACTTGAACTCCGGCACGACCGCGCATGGCCGTTTTGAAGTGTTCGACAGTTCACTTTCTGAAGCAGGCGTCCTCGGTTTTGAATACGGCTATTCGGTTATCGCGGACGATGCGCTGGTGATGTGGGAAGCGCAGTTCGGTGATTTCAACAACGTCGCGCAATCAATCATCGATCAGTATGTCGCCGCCAGCGAAGACAAGTGGAAACAGGCTTCGCGACTGACGATGCTGCTGCCGCATGGTTACGAGGGGCAAGGGCCGGAGCACTCGAGCGCCAGGCTCGAACGGTTTCTCCAGTTATGCGCGGCAAACAACATCTGCGTCTGCTACCCGAGTACGCCGGCTCAGTACTTTCACCTGCTGCGAAGGCAGATTCGCACGGGATTCGAGCGTCCGCTGATCATCATGACTCCAAAAAGCCTGCTGAGATTGCCCGCCGCCGGTTCATCGATTGATCAGCTAACCAGGGGTGGCTTCCAACCGCTGATTGATGACTCAGAAGTCGGCGATCCGAACAGCGTCGAACGAATTGTCTTATGCAGCGGAAAAGTCTTCTATGACCTGGCTGAGGCGCGCAGGAAGACACGCGGCGGAAAACCGACCGTGGCGGAGGGCGCAAAACCAAATGGCGGAAACCCGACCGTCAGGGAGGGTGCAAAACCGCGCGTCTCAATCATTCGCCTCGAACAGTTCTACCCGTTTCCTTTGACTGCCCTGAAGGCGGCGATCGAACGATATCTTAACGCGACCGAACTCGTTTGGTGTCAGGAGGAGCCCAGGAACATGGGGGCGTGGACATTCATGGAATCGCGTTTGGAAAACCTACTTCCGCGCTGCGAGCGCCCGCGCTACATCGGCCGTCTCCAATCACCCAGTCCCGCGACCGGAAGCTATGCGGTCCATATGCAGGAGCAGGAACGATTCATTGTTGAGGCGCTTACGATCGATAACGAATGATCATTTCTTCAGAACCAGGGCAATGATCGCAGAGAACACAGCGCCGAACAAAGCGAATCCGATCGACACGCCAGCGAATGCTTTGACATAACTGGTCTCGCCTTCCTGCTGCATGATCTTCGGCCCCACCACGGCCAGCAGCAAAACAAAATAAAGGCTGGTGAGCAAAGCGTAGGTTACGGCGATCGAAATACCGGTCTTGAAGCCGTCAACGAAAGTCAGTGAATCGCTGTTCGCAACCCGCCTTTCTTTAATTCCCATTAGCAGTCCACCAATCGCAGCGAAGTTGAATACCGCGACATCCGCTAACTGCGCAGATGGCCCTGCGAGGTGAAGGACGAAGTGTTTCAGCGCCACCCATGCGGCGATGATTACCGTCACCGCGATTCCATATTTCAGTGCGATTTTCATCTGTCGATGTCGCCGTCAGTTATTCTGCCGCTCAGGAAATCTTCCATTGGCGCTCCATATGTTCGCTCGAATAATCGCTGCTTGAATTCGTCCTCAGATAGATTTGTTGGCAAAGAAGCGATGACAATCGCTCGCGCCGCATCGAACATTGAAGCGCCCATCAGCATCCGCTCCGCGCCGGATCGCGCCATCATCATCTCGTGCAACTTTGTTTCAATCTCTCCCAGCGTATCGTTCATTTGGACACTTCTTTCAGAAGGTCATCCAAGCCGAGTTTTTCCGTCCATTCGCTTAGATATACGGCATCATAGCCCGATCTCAAAAGACTGCGGACATCCCGGAGCTGCAACTCAGACTGCGAATCCCTGGCCCAATATAGTTTTGAAATGATCAGATCTTCTTTGCTGACGATCCAAATCGTCATGTCATCTATCTTAACCTGGCGACGCCGATCGAATTCGAGGCGACGATATTCAGTGCTCTTTTTTATGATGAAATCCACTTTCATTATTTCGTGGTTGTGGATGAGATTAAATAGTGTTTCGCTTGCAATAGCACGCACCACCGCATTTCGAGGCACATAATAGTCGGGCTCAAACAGCGCTATTATCAGGTCTGCATCTTTTGGTTTAAGCGCAACGACAATATCGATATCCCGAGTCATTCGCGGCTCAGCATAATAAGTCAGCGCGAATGACCCGGTCAGCATATAGTCAATACCGGCCGTGGAAAGTTTGTTTGAAACGTCCCGAAGAACATCGAGCTCGATCTGCATGGGTCTAGAG
>WNGM01001404.1_pt1 | contig 23965 bp, 22 predicted proteins | sample 5400571 | NCBI WGS metagenome assembly WNGM01 (sample SAMN13153378, study PRJNA577476) | soil metagenome | isolation source: 100 cm soil or saprolite under Garry oak tree replicate 2 | place: USA:California | collected 2016-06-15 | reverse complement strand
GGGCATGGGAACGCAGCTTGTATGACGCTTTCCCGGTCGTGATGCGGGTGTATTTTGCAGAGCTTCGTTGGACAGAGGCGCTGGAGCTGCTGGACCGCTTTAGCGGGGGCTTGGATCGGCCGGCCAACATCAGGATCACCCTCACGTATCTGGCCCAGTACATGGTGGCGCTGCACCACGCAGGCCAGAACGAGCAAGCCCACGAGGTCGCGGCGCGCCTGTTTGCCTTGACCGAACCAGAGGGCTACCTGCGCGTGTACCTGGATGAAGGCGAACCGATGAGAGAGGCGCTCCTGGCATTGCTCACTCCGCACTCCCAGCAGCATGAGTTGGCTCCCTCCACCAGAGCCTACATCTCAAAGCTGCTGGCCGTTTTCGAGCAGGAGCGGCAAGGCGCAGGCACATCCCTGGCGGCACCCACTCCCGAGCCTGCTCTTCCCTCTGCGCAGCAAGCATCGGCTGTCTTCTCCGCGCCGGGTGCCTCCCTGACCCGGCGTGAGCAGGAAGTCTTGCGCCTTCTGGCCACCGGGGCCTCCAATCAGGAGATCGCCCAGACCCTGGTGATCGAGCTGCCCACGGTCAAGAAACATGTCAGCAACCTGCTCGGCAAGCTGCGAGCCTCTAGCCGCACGCAGGCGATTAGCCGGGCACGTGCCCTCTCACTGCTCTAACCAGATTCCTCCCAACCGTCCACCTCCCTCCTCGGAAAACTACTCCTTTTGGCATACTTTTGACGACTGTGGAATGGCTCGCGTTCTGCTATGCTTTTCTCAGAGCGGTGTTCAGGAATGGTGATCTTCCAGTGGTCGCCTTTCCGAGCACGGCGCTCAGGAGTGAAACGCACAGCATGCGGAGGAGGCAGATGTACTACGCGATATGTGTCCAAGGACACCTGGGCCCGTCCTGGCAAGACCGCTTTGGCGGACTCTGCATCGAGCAGCAGGAGACCGGGACGACGCTGCTCTCGGGGACGCTGCCGGATCAGGCCGCGCTGCATGGAGTGCTCCTCCAGATCATCCGTCTCGGTCTGACCCTGCTCTCGCTTGAAACGAGCGAGGCGCCGCACGAGACAAGGGATGATCTCTGACAGAAGCTCGCGGGAATGCAGAAGCTTTTCTGGTTGCGTGAGCACGGGCCGCGAATGGTCCTCCCGCATACGCACATCCAGCGGTCACATTTCTGCGCGGTGGTTCGTCAGAAGAGTGACGAAGGAAAACACCTGGAGTCTGGCTCAAAGAGCCGACTGAGGTGAAGTCGAGAAGAACACACAACACGCTGTTTTACGACTTGTGAAAGGTAGGTTTATCACAATGGCTAATGAAAAAATTCTGATGGTGATGATGTCAGTCACCGATATGGCGAAGGCCAAAGCGTTCTACGCGGAGCAATTGGGCTGGTCTGTCACCCAAGACTACGGACAAGGCGATCAGCACTGGGTCACGCTTTCGCTCCCAGGAGGAGGTGCCACGCTGACTCTGTCGACGATGCATGGAAAGATGAAACCGGGTACGATGACGCTCTACCTCTCGACTTCAGATATTGAAGCGACATACAACGATCTCAAAGCAAAGGGCGTCAAGGTCAACGAAATTAAGGATGACCTGTATGGCCCGGGCTCTGGCGTCAAGTGGTTTAACCTCCATGATCCCGATGAAAACCGGTGGCTGGTGGTTCAGTCCTAGTCGCCTGCGCGATCTTCTGGCGATCATTCTTCCCATGATCGCCAGTACCAATCTCTTCAACTGCCTCAATGCCACGATAAGACAGGTAGCAGGTAGTCAGAATTGGTAGAGATTCTGGTCCTCCCTCTGGGGGGCCTCTTTGATGGTGTTAAACATCCCGGCTTTTCCAGTAGTTCATGAAGGAGGACACGATCAATGGAAACATATCGGATCGCTGTGTTAGGCGCAGGCAAGGTCGGCGGCACGCTGGGCAAGAAATGGCTTGCTGCTGGTCACGAGGTCACCTTTGGCGTGAGAGATCCAGGCAGTTCGCGCCTCCAGTCGTTGCAGAGCGAGTCGGGCACGCCCCTGGTGGTTCGCACGCTCGCTCAGGCGCTGGAGAACGCTGAGGTAGTTCTCTTTGCCATTTCAGGCGCAAGCATGGAGGAAACCATCGTACGTCACGCAGCTCAGCTTGATGGCAAGATCCTCATCGACGCGGCCAATAACATCAGTAGCAGCGACATGAACAACGTGAACAGTCTGGCGGTTTTTCGCGCTCACACCCCTCATGCTGCGATCTATCGCGCCTTTAACACCTATGGTTGGGAGAACTTTGCCGATCCACTCTACCAGGGAGTTCCGGGCGATCTCTTTTATAGCGGCCCCGCGGGTTCGTCGCAGACGGTGGTAGAACAACTGATCAGCGAGGTTGGTTTGCGCCCGGTACGGGTAGGCGACGCCGATCAGGCGGACCTGGTTGATAGTCTCCTACGCTTCTGGTTTACTCTCTCGCACAGCCAGGGCACCCGTCATCTGGCGCTCAAGCTTCTCACACGCTAAATCGCGTCTCCGCTTCTGTGTGCTACTGCTCCTTTGTACAGCCAGGAGCGGAGAGGCGAAGGGCCTGAACACAGGCGTTCCGCCAGCGCAAGCCAGGGAACGCCTGGTAAAAAGATCCGGAGGGAAAAGAGGTCAGCATGGTTCAAGAATATATCGAGATTCGTGGTGCCCGCGAGAACAATCTCAAGGATGTCTCGCTGCGGCTGCCCAAGCGCAAAATCATCATGTTTACCGGTGTATCTGGTTCGGGGAAGTCCTCAATGGTGTTTGACACCATTGCCAACGAAGCACAACGACTGTTGTTCGAGAATTTTAGCATGTTCATTCGTAACTTGCTGCCGCGCTATCCTCAACCAGACGCCGATGCGATTGAGAACCTGAGCATGGCGGTGCTTGTTGATCAGAAACGCCTGGGTGGGGGATCGCACTCGACGGTGGGCACGGTGACTGACATCGCGTCGGTGTTGCGCCTGCTCTTTTCGCGCATCGGTCAACCCTACGTGGGCTCTGCCAATGCGTTTTCCTTCAACGACCCCCAGGGCATGTGTCCGGAGTGTAATGGCCTGGGCCGTAAGATCGGCATTACCCCGGAAGCGCTGATTGATAAAACCAGGTCTTTGAATGAAGGTGCTGTCATCGCCCCAGGACTTGCTAACTGGGAAAGCGATCTGTATGGGCGTTCTGGCTTCTTCGACAACGACAAGAAGATCGCCGAGTATACACCAGAGGAACTGGACCTGCTTCTCTACAGCGAACCGCGCAGACATACGGGTCTGCCGTACAACACCTATGAGGGTCTGGTGTCCAAGTTCAATCGCAAGTTCGTTGCGCGCGACATCCAGACGCTCTCGTCTCGCCTCCGGCAACAGGTCGAGCCATTTTTGAAGCTCGGCCCCTGTCCGCTCTGCAAGGGTGCCCGGCTCAACCAGGCCGCCTTAAGCTGTAAGATCAAGGGGTACACTATTGCCGACCTGGCAGCGATGGAGGTTGATGAGCTTGTAGAGGTAGTCAAGGGTATCACAGAACCGGTGGCGGTGCCAATCGTTCGCACGTTGACCGAACGGCTGCGACACCTGGTGGAGATTGGCCTGGAATACCTGAGCCTGGATCGAGCAACTGATACGCTATCCGGCGGTGAGTCGCAGCGGGTGAAGATCGTCAAGCATCTCAGCGGGAGCCTGGTGGATGTCATGTACATCTTCGACGAACCGAGTGTCGGCTTACACCCGCGCGATGTCCATCGTTTGAACGAGCTGCTGGAAAAATTGCGTGATAAAGGCAATACGGTGATTGTGGTAGAGCATGATCCGGATGTCATCAAAGTAGCAGATTATGTCATAGATATGGGGCCGAAGGCAGGAAGTGAAGGCGGCCAGATTGTTTACGAAGGTGACTTCGCGGGCCTGCTCAAAGCTGATACCCTCACTGGCACCCATTTGCAGTACAAAAGGCCACTCAAGACTGAATTTCGGCAAGCGAGAGGCAAGCTCTCGGTAACTCATGCTATCGTCAACAATCTGAAAGATGTCAGCGTAGATATTCCCACAAGCATCTTAACAGTGGTCACTGGCGTAGCTGGCTCGGGCAAGAGTTCATTGATCAATGAAGCGTTCCTCAGCCAGCATCAACAAGCGGTGGTGATTGACCAGATGCCTGTGGGCATCTCCAGCCGCTCCAATCCTGCTACCTATACCGGCATCATGGATGACGTGCGCAAGGCTTTTGCGGCGGTGAACCACGTCGATGCGGGTCTGTTTAGCTTTAACTCAAAGGGTGCCTGTCCTAACTGTCAGGGTCTGGGCGTTACCTATACCGACCTGGGCTTTCTTGAGGGCGTCAAGCTTCCTTGCGAAGTGTGTGGCGGAAAGCGTTTTAAGGATGAGGTCCTGGGCTATAAGTTAGATGGGAAATCCATTGCTGATGTCCTGGGCATGACGATCCATCAAGCCCTGGAGTTTTTTACCATCAAAGAAGTGCTGCCAAAACTTCAGGCGATGAGTGATGTTGGTCTGGACTACTTGACGCTGGGTCAGCCCTTGAGCACCCTCTCTGGCGGAGAATGCCAACGAATGAAGTTGGCTAGCGAACTGCACAAGCAGGGCAGTATCTATGTCATGGATGAGCCAACGACTGGGCTGCACCTGTCGGATATTGGTCGCCTGCTCACCATCATGAACCGGCTGGTCGATGGCGGGAACACCGTGATTGTGATTGAGCACCATCTCGATGTGATTCGCAACGCCGACTGGATCATTGATATGGGGCCAGAAGGCGGCAATAAGGGCGGCAGGGTCATCTTCGAGGGGACCCCGCGAGCACTCCTCGGCGCCAAGCATTCGCTGACGAGCCAGTATGTGGGATAGATGCTGGCTGACGCCGCTGGCGAGGCAGGGGAGGATCTCCAGGAAGATGAGCTTCCCCTGAAGCAGTAGAAAGCTGTCTTGACGAGGAAGAGATGGTGGAGAGATCTCACCAATTGCACAAGGAGAGAGCCAATGAGCAGCAGGACAGAAGAAGTAAGAAGACAAGGAGAGAGTGATGCCCTGGTGGCAGTTTCTCAGAAGAGACGGAGCCTGATCCCTGCGGTATACCGGAGGCTTTTGAGCGACGCGCAGACCCGCCGCCTTCTGCTTGGGCTGGGTGTCTCGGCCCTGGGCGATGGGATGAGTACGGTGAGCATCGCCTGGCTGGCGGTGCTGCTTGCCCCATCCGGCCATGTCGGAGTGTTTGTCGGGATCGCCGTAGCTGCGTACACGTTGCCGGGCGTCGTGGGAGCTTTGGCGCTGGGTCGTTTCCTGCGCCACCGGCCCGCGCGTGTCCTCGTCCTCGCCCACACCTGGCTGCGAGCTGGCTTCCTTGCCACGATTGCGATTCTGTTTGATGAGCCTGATCATCCTGACCTGGCTGTTCTTCTTCTTGTATGGCCCGGTCGAAGTCGCGCTGCCCGTCTATGTCGCACATGACCTGCACGCTGATGCCGGATTGCTCGGCACCTATTGGACGGACTTCGGCATCGGCGCGCTCGTCGCTGCGTTAATTACGGGCACGCTGCGCAACCGGAACATCCGGCGGGTCACCCTTCTCATCGTCGCGGGCTGGGGTGCTTTGCTCTGGGTGGGCTGATCTACGGCCCGTTCATTCCGCTGACCTACGCCCTGTTCCAATCCTCCACGACTGGCGCTCACCTGCCCACGATGCTTGCAGCCCGCAGCGCCATCATCATGGTCGCCACCCCGCTCGGCACGGCGATCGGGGGTCCGCTTGTCGGAACGCTCGGCGCGGCACAAACGCTGACGGCCTCTGGCGCCGCGACCGTCCTGCTCGCCGTTCTCACCGGCATCATCTGGACTCGCAAGGCCAGGGACAAGGATGCGGACGAAAGAGGGAAAAGTAAAAGTGTATCACCCGCGTTCAAAGAGCAAAGCCAGCCAGACCAGAAAACGGCGGGAAGGCTTTTCAGTTCTTACCGGTAGGTCTCGGTTCGAAAAAGTCTTCGCGTTGTACATTTCTCCAGCGGGCCTAAGAGTGGTAAATTAACTGAAGGGTGAACCGATTTTGCACCGAAGGGTGGGAATTTGCACTGAAGAGTGGAAATTGATGCTTCGATGCCTGGAAAAACCGCTCCTCATCTGGAGTACCAGCGTGGAATGTTGTAAATAAATTGCTCACAATCTGACCGGATATCCCTGTTCATTGACAAACAAGATAGATGGCTCACGGAGAGTCATCGGCAAGCTTCATCAAGCATAAACGAAGTTTTTTCAAATCAGTGTCCCGATCGAGCTGCCTCAGTAGGTTTATCTGTTTGTGTGGGCGTCTGAGGTGCTTAGGTACGGTCGGGGGGATGTTGATACGAAGATGACGTGGAGCTGACTGGGAAACAACAAGGTTTCAAGGCGTTTTACCTGTCGATCCTGCGAAGAGTGCCAATTCTCAAAAGGTTCCTTAGTCCCGGTATACGTTGCAACGTGGAGTGGGTTGTCCAAGTTGAACCAAGATTGTTCGCGATCAAATACCCAGTAGGGTGCCGCGTTGCAAATCTCCAGCCAATCTTTGTGGTAGGGGTAAATAGGGATAGTACAAGGATTCGTACCAAAATGGGCCATTTGCTCGCCCCCTTTGGTGACGGGGTAGTAGGCCCGCCAGAGAGCTTCAGATGAGGGACCGCATTGTGGAGCAAAAAAGTCCAACACTGCTGGGAATCTCCCTTCTCGGGAACGTGCCCACGGGATGGGCAACGAGTTTGCTCTTGAGAAGTCGAACGGGCGTGAGAGCGTCCTTGATGGCTCTCACCTTTGCCTCAGGCAGCAGAGCCGTTGCTCACTCCACGGCCTCTGACGCTGTTCATAACGCTGTTCATTGCGCTTTCATGACGCTTCCTGCTTACAGTAGGAGCAGGGAGGACGGAGAGAACAAGGGGCATGAGCCGGGCTTTGGCGTGGGGAACGGCTCTTACACCGCTCGATCTCGTCCCGTGGAAGCCTCACGCGAGTGCATGGAACGGGAAGGTCCAGACCCTTCAGCCCAAGGGACAGCTCGTTGCGTATCCCGTGGGAAAAGTGAGCGCCACGATCGTGAGAGCAGTTGTCATGTGTCATCACTCGGCGCGGCGCGTTGGAACAAGGAGGAAGCAATGGAACGTCGCAAGTTTCTTGGCGCCCTCACGGGCGCATCTCTCAGTGTCCCGTTGGAGGGCTCTTCCGCTGAACGCGCGGGAGCACAGCATCCAACAGCATCTAGCGCACGTGTAGCGCGTCAGAGTTCGTTTGCGCCCTCACAGGTCGAGGTGGCAGGGAACACGGTCTTCGTGCGCCGCTATGGAACGGGGCCAGCCATTCTGCTGGTGCACGGCTTCCCGAGAACTAGCCTGATATGGCGATTCCTGGCGCCGAGGCTTGCAGAGAACCATACCGTGATCTGCGTGGACTTGCGCGCCTACGGCCGCAGCGGGATACCAGCTTCTACGGACAACCACTTTCCGTATTCCAAGCGCGCCATGGCCGAGGAATTGGTTGCCGTGATGGTCACACTCGGCTTTCCAACCTTCACGCTCATTGGTCACGATCGCGGAGGACGCGTCTGCTACCGGATGGCCTTGGACCATCCCAAGCACGTGGAGCGTCTCGCGGTCTTGGATGTGATTCCGATTCTCGAAGGGTGGAGCCGAGCCGATGCGCGCTTCGCTCAGACCTACTGGCCCTGGATTTTACTGGCACAGGAGCAGCCGCTCCCGGAGAGCTATCTGCTCGGGGCTCCCAAGGCCGTTTTTGAGAATCCTTTCGGGCACGGTTCCTTTGGTCCAGAGATTCTCGAAGAATACCTGTCCACCTATCGTGATCCGGCCCGCGTTCATGGCATCTGTGAGGAATATCGAGCCGCAGCCACGATCGATGTCGAACACGATCGTGCTGACAAGGAAGCATCCAGGCGAATCGAATGCCCGATGCTGCATCTCTGGGCCGAGGGTGGCCCGCTCGACACATTCTATGCAAAAGACGGCGGTCCGCTCGGCATTTGGCGGCAATGGGCCCCGCACGTGCATGGACAGGCAATGAAAGGTGGTCACTTCTTCCCTGAAGAAAACCCTGAAGACACGGCAGCTGTTGTCAAGCGGTTCCTTTCCGCGTAGTCCATGCATCGTCGAAGGAGAGGGCAATGGTTCCCGGCAGAGCGTAGTGGTAAATTCACTGAAGGGTGGACCGATTTTACATCGAAGGGTGGGAATTTGCACTGAAGGATGGAAATCGGGGCTTCGTCTCCAGGCCATGCCGCCCCCGCTGCGGCTTCTTCCATCGATATCTTGTAAATGAGACCCCTCATGCTTGGCACGAACCGAGCGCAATGGGTTGTATGGGGTGTGGTGGATGATCGGGATGGTGAGGTGAAGGTCGGGTGAAACATGCGGTGTTCAGCTTGCACCTCAAGTGCAGAATGGAAGTGTCCATGCTTCTCTTGAGAGCATTTCCTAACTCCAAAAAGAATGAGGAAAGCTGAGCTGATCGGGTTAGCGCTGAGGCTGGTGGTCTTACTGCCAGGCGCGTTCTCGCTCCTGTGTGAGTCAAAGTTTGGGGCCACTGTTCATGACGATGCTCATAACGCTTTCATTACTCTGCATGGGGCGACTGAATTGCTCTGGCGCTTCGTCACGGTGCGTGGGAACACCGTGACGAAGTGCCTTATAAATACAGCCGCCCCATGCAGGACAAGCCTCCATATTGGTCGGTAGAAGGACTTTTTGTGATGAATGGAAACCTCCCCGACCGTCACTTGAGAAATGCAGAGAAGCTTGTCCGAGTTCAAGGCTCTCGCTTCACGTTCTTCTCAGAGACTACCGTCTGCAATTGCTCTTCAGTCACTTTTGCCGCACGCACATCAGCCTCGTCGAGGATCGCCCCGCTGAGCGTCGCCCCGCTGAGATCAGCTCCCTGCAAATTCGCACCAATAAGAGCAGCCTTGGTGAGCGTCGCCCCGCTGAGATCAACTCCCTGCAAATTCGCATAACTGAGATTGGCCCTGGTGAGATCAGCTCCCTTCACAGCTCGGAAAAAAAGCACACTGCCTCGGGATGAGGCTTGCTTGGCGACTCGTCCAATAGACAAGGAGTGACTGGCTCCTCCAAGGCCTTCCGGGGTTGTACCGGTTCGCTTAAGCAAGTCGAGCAGAACCTCCCTTGAGGCGAGAGAAGCTCGCACATAGGCTTGTCTCCCAACGCTCTTGCGAGAAATGCGCCATTCCTGGTGACGTCGGACATGGGTGGTTCATCCTCACGGAAGACGGGCAGCGGAGAAGTACAGACTGCCCGGGCATGGAATTCCTGCTAGAGGAGCTCGGGCTGCCTCCTCAGGATTGGCATTGCATTGACAACCGTCGAGCGCCATAATCCGCTGACTTTCGCCATACGCTCGAGCGATAAACTATCAGTGCTCACGCTTCGCGCCGAGTGCTCACTCTTAGCCCGAAAACCTGCTAGCTCTACGCCTTATTTACCATGCGGTTTTATGAGGAAAATGGGGATATGGCCTGTAGCGGCATGATTCTCTACTCAACAAGAAGAGCAAGATCCGAGAAGTCTTTTCTGATCGACTTGTCGTATCCTGTTACTACGCGGCATGTTGCAAGCAGAAAGAGGAGAACAGAAGTTTTGTAAGAAGGAGTCTTCATATGCCTGAACTGTATCCCTTGTTGACCGGTCTCGCCTTCGGCGAGTCGCCGCGTTGGCATGATGGACGGCTGTGGGTTGCCGATTGGGGAGCGCAAGAGATTCTTGCGATCAACCTTGAGGGCAAGCGTGAAGTCATCATCAAGGTGAGTTTTCCGTCATTCCCCATGTGCTTCGATTGGTTGCCCAATGGGCAATTGCTGCTCGTCTCATCACGCAATGGGCTGCTGCTGCGCATGGAGTCCGGCGGAGAGCTGGTGACCCATGCCGACTTGAGCAACCTCGCCAAGAAAGGGCTCCCTTGGAACGAGATCGTCGTAGACGGTCGAGGCAACGCCTATATTAACAACCAGGGCTTTAACTTTCCTGGTGGTGAGTTCGCTCCTGGGACGATCGCTCTGCTCACGCCTGATGGGACAGCTCGCCAGGTGGCCGATGGCATCGCTTTCCCCAACGGCATGGCGGTGACACCTGACAACTCAACGCTGATCGTGGCTGAGTCCTATGGCAAAAAGCTCACGGCCTTTGCTATTGACGCGTCCGGCAGCCTCTCCAATCGCCGAGTCTGGGCAGAAACGGGCACCGATCATCCCGACGGGATTTGTCTCGATGCCGAAGGGGCTCTCTGGTACGCCGACGTGGGAAACAAGCATTGCGTGCGCGTGCGTGAAGGGGGAGAGGTGCTCCAAACGATCGAGCTGGATCGTGGATGCTTCGCGTGTATGCTTGGCGGAGCCGACAGCAAGACGCTGTTTCTGGTAGCGACCGAGTGGAAAGGTGCCGAGAATATGGCCGATGGGTCACGCACAGGCCAGATCCTCACGGTTCGAGCGCCGGCACCACACGCCGGATGGCCGTAGCCGAGGTACAGCGCGGACGAATGTCGGCGCTGCGAACTTCCGAGCATGAGACGCTCCTTGAGCTTGTTTTGCTCAATTTGGAGTGACCACCCGAATCGGCGCATCATGTAACGAGGTGTCCATGCGCAGCGAAGACGGAGCAATGGAGGAAGAGGACATATGAGCAAGCGATCCAGGATAGCATAGCCCTGCACTCTGTGAGCACAAGAGCCTATCCTCGAACCACAGGTACCAGGAAGAGGAGGAGACACCCGATGACCACCGATGATGCACAGGAAGGCATCACCCCATCTTTTGAACATATCCACCTGAGCCCGGACGAACTGGCGCAGCTGTCCCCCGGTGAGCTGCTGCAAGCCTGCCTGCAATATCGCAGCTTGTTGCAGGTAATCGTGGGCATCCTCACCGCAGCCCAGGAGACGCTCACGCTGCGCATCGTCGCTGCCGATCTGGTCTATCAGCAGGCGCAGCAGCAGGGGAGCGGCGAGGGAGGCGGCCAGGCAGAGCCGGTCGTCTCCCCCGTGAAGCAGGTCAGCGAGCGTCTGGGTCTGCGGCCAAAGGCAGTTCAGCTCGCCTATCAGCATCTCTCAGAACGAGGCGGGGTGGAGATCCTCAAGCGCGAGTTTGGGAGAGCACCACGGCCACGGGGACAGAGCTAGGGAGGGGTCCCGAACTGTTTCCCTCACACCATCCAGGCTTGGACACCACCCCGGCATGCTGTTGTTGGCCAGGCTGTTCAGTGGCGTTTGTGCGGCTCTTTTCTCCTTTAGTCAGTCTCTCAGCGGGCTCTACTAAGTTGCGCAGCGCTCACGTGACGATGCTTGTTGGATACAGTGTGGGGATAATCCAGCGTGGAGAAACGAGCTGGTCACGGGCGACTTTGCCCAAGGCGCCAATAAAACTCATTCGCTTGCTGAGTCATTGGATGCATGGCGTCGAGCTCATGCAGGTCATACTCGATATTTGCTGCATCGCTGACCCGTCTCCATCCAAGGAACCTGTGGTAGTCATAGATACTGGCGTATTTCCGCCCAGGGGTGTTGTGGTAGGTAATCGTCAGGCGGGCGAGCACACCATTATGCTGCGGATCATCAGGGACGTAGAGCGGGTGACCGTTGATGGTAGTGGTGCTTTCTATACTTGTGCCCAGGCTGAGGGCGAGTGGCGGACCTTCTTCTCCAGCTTTCAGGATGCTATAGTTCCAGACAGCGTAGCGCTCTCGGGGCGGCTGGTGCAGGAACGGTTTTCCAAAAAAGATGGCATAAATAGTAAAGGTCGGCTAGAAAGCGAGGAGCAGCCAAACCAAAGCCTCCTGGACCCAGCCATAGGGAGGAGTCAGCAAAGGCTCATAGTGGTTCCCACACCTGGGCCTCACTTGACAGTCCATGATCGGCTAGCCACCGATCCACAAGTCCTAGCTCGGACGTGGGGAAGCTATCGAGGATGGCTCCATCTGCTACGCACCAGCAAAAATAGGAGAAGGTAGGTGAGGCATATGACCAGTGCCGCTCAATGATAACAGTACGGATGTCTCGCACTGTTTTTGCCTTGTTGCCAGTGCTCAGGACGATGGCAGCCTGCATATTCACTGGTTCCCGCTTTTGTGCCATTGGACTATCTCCCTTCTATGCTCAACGAAAGCTAAGCCCTCTTTCCCAGGGGCGAAGCCGCGTCTCTCCTTGCTGTGATGGATGCGCCAGGATAAGCATCCACTTCTTACTTGACTCAACCGCCCTCTGGTTCCTGCTACCAGCCTCAGTATACGGCTTTTCCCTGTGCCGTGTACACGTATCCAGGAGAAGGTGGTAAATGCCCTACGAAGTGAGCAGGTCTGGCCCTCAAACGTGAGCACTTGCCAAGAGTCTTGAGCAGGCGCTCGGAAAGTATCTGGGCCAGCCGCTCGCTTTTATACGCGCTGCCGCGTCCTCCAGATCGTAGAGCGTGCGCCGCAGCATGATCTCTGGCCCAAGCAGCAGCCAGTACGCTCCCGCAACACCGTAGGGCATGCCGACGCTGCCCGCGTTCACGATGCGCATGCCATCAACGGTGCGGTCGAACTGCATATGCGTGTGCCCACAGACGACGACCCGCTGCCTGACGTGACGCCGGCTAGCATCTCGCGCAGACGCTCCTCTGGCATCGCCGCCGTGATCATCTCCTCGTCGCTGCGCGGCGAGCCGTGGCAGAAGAGCACCTCACCCAGCCCATCCACGCTGAAAGTTGCTTGTTCCGGCAGGTGAGCCAGAACATCCCGCTGGCTGCCCTCCAGTTGCTTTGCCGTCCAGCGCATCCGCGCGCTCACCTCTTCTGACATGCCTGGACTGGACGGCAGGCCGTCGAACGCTGCGACCACCTCCCGTTCGCAGTTCCCGCGAATAGCGTGTATTGTATCCCCAAGTGCCAGCAGCCGCTCCAGCACGGCACGCGGCATGGGACCCGGGACGATATCTCCTCCCACCAGGATCAGGTCAGGATGTTCCTGCTCAACTTCTTTCAGGACAGCTTCTAAGGCGGAAAGATTGCCGTGGATATCATAGAGAGCGACCATCTTCATGGGGAAGTCCCTTTCTCTCACTTCCAGAGGTGCTGGCTTTTTCCCTCAAAACATACCAAATTTCAGGAGCGCCAGGAAGGGAAAAACTATGCTTGTAGCATATCGAGGCTGAAAGCGGCTAGCAATCGATAAGACTGCCTTTAGACGGAAGTGTCTAGTGATCGATTTTCGCAGACATCCTAGTTCAACCTCATATACTCCGCCGAAGTGGTGCATCCCGCTCTGGCCGTCCATTCAACCAGATCCCAGAGCAAGCGCTGCGTCTTCGCCGCATCCTGCCCATCTCGGGGAAGAGCAGCTTGCAAGCGCTTACGGTGTGCGATCACGATCAGCTTCTGCTTGGCACGCGTCCAGGCCACGTTCAGTATCCGGGTCGCTCCCGTCGCCATACTGCGTTCATCTAACACCACATCGAAGGTAAACTCCCAAGGTGACGGTCCTCCTGGCGCCTCCACGGTATCAAAAATGACCACCGGAAATTCCAGGGACTGCACCGTATGAATCGTCCCCACATGGACCAAGTGCGCGATGCCCGCCTGACGCAGCTTTCTAAGCGTGAGGTTAACCTGCGAGCGATAGGGAGCCACAATCGCCACGCGGGGAATCGTCGGATCATCCTCGGGTGCAAATGGCGGCAGCGATGCGAGCACCTGTTGGGCAATAGTCACCGCCAAGCGCGCGTGGTATTTGTTCTCGCGCGGCTTCTCTCTGTTCAGCTTGACGCATTGCGCCTTCGATCCGCTTGTGTCCACCAGCATGAGTGACCACTGCGGATAAGGGCCTACGCCGGGTGTCTGCATCGTCTCCGCACGGCTGGTCAACATATCCTGGTAGACAAAGTGATTGATGGGCGCGATAATCGCCGGATGGGAGCGCCCCTGCTCGGTGAGCAGCACGCACTCTTTCGCCCCGCCAATGGCGTCAAAAATGCTGATCCCAAGATGGGCAAAGAGATCCTTTCCGAGCCACTCGCGCGCCAAGGGGGCCTGCTCCTTGTGTCTGAGCACGACCACGGGTGGGAGTTGCATCGGATCGCCTGCCCCTACCATATGCTGGCGCGCACGTGAAACCACCAGGAGCACCCCAATCACCGAAATCATGGATAGTTCATCTATCACCACCACATCAAATTCGCGCTCCAGGAGGCGAGCATTCAGGTAGACACTGGTCACCGTGGTCGCAATGAGTTGCGCCTCCGCGATGATCAGCGTCCGTTGCGCTTCCTGCTCCAACTTGATGTCCGAGAGGCGGGCGCGATTTGAGGCAATTTATGGTTCTTCCGCAGGCGCGCTGATGCCTGATATTCCATATTTCAATGGGCTGTGCGAGGAGGATCTTGTTGACGGCTATCTGCAACGGCGATCACTGACCCAGGAAGCGATTGATCTGGCCTGGGAACAAGACGAAGAGAAACCTTTTGTCTGGCCAGAAAAGTTGTTAATGATTTATGATTGGGGCTGTAATATCTACTCCATGTCTTGACTGTTCTCACTCAGAGAATCGTGTTCTGAGAAATGACAACAACGTCAGCCTGGCTGCTTGCGCCATCGAGACCCCCTCTTTCCAGCAGTGGGTACAAGCCTGGCTCAATGGCACACTCGAATTTGACTGGAACAAAGCTGAAAAAGTGACGTTGTAACGACTCTTTCCCTCTCTTGCTCCTTTTAGGCATGCTGAAGGACTCGTTGCCGAAGGAGGTTGAACTTGGCACGACTACACATACTGCGCTTGATCAGCTTCAGACGATTGACGTGCCCTTAAGCCGGTCCAACGCTCCAAGGCAGGGTTAATCCCGCCAGCATAGTAGCTTTATCTTGTTGGATTCCTGCCGCAAACGATACCAATTCGGGCACATGAGCAGCTTCAACCTCCTCCAACTATGTGTGGTCCTTCCGTAGGCCATCTAATGGGCCAAGCCCGATCAAATCCACTAAAGTTTGCGCAGGGCTTCGTAAAGGTCTTCGTTATCGGGCATGTCGCCGGGGGAGTTTAACACCTCGATATAGCGAATGATGCCTTCCCTGTCGATCACAATGACCGCCCGATTGGACATACCCAGCGGGTGGCGCACACCATAGAGATCAACCACCTTGCCCTGGGGGTAGAAATCGGAGAGAAGCGGGAACGAGGTATGCATGGATTTAGCCCAGGCATTCAACGAATAATGGCTATCCAAACTTATGCTGACTACCTCGGTATCAAAATCTTTGAAGCGGTCCAACTCCGCTTCATACGAAGGAAGTTGCACGGAACAAACGGCGCTGAAGGCGAAGGGAACAAAGGCAAGTACAACATTTTTCTTGCCGCGAAAATCACTCAGATGCCAGTCTTCTCTGTTTGCGGTTTTCAGGGTGAAATCTGGAGCGACGTCTCCAACCTTCAAGGTCGCTGTTTCCGCACGGCTGTTGCTGCTCATTTCTGTACATCCTTTCTAAAAAATAAGTATTGGCGTACCAGGTTAGAATAGCCAGGACTGTCAAGCGTTACCTGCCCTACTCGCCAACCGTCTTGGAATGTGCTAAGAAGCAAGAAAACGGTATCCTACTTCATACAGCGCATGTCTTAATACGCTTCAATGTTACTGTGGGGACTTTGCACCCGCAGTTCGCTATTGAATTTCCGGCGAGTCGAGAAGCTTTCAACAAGTTGGTACTTGAGACTATTGAAGTTGCATGCGCGTACTGTTCATTCTAGCACTTCAACAAAGGCGAGTTCAATATGCTGCGAGGAGTCAAGGTGCGAAAAGGGCTTGTCGCATGGCGGGAGGTCCTGCTAGCGCGCGGAGAAATGGCGGCTTATATACCAATAGTGGTGACAACCATCCTGCTATTCTATGGGGCATCCTGGCAACTTTTTGGGCCGATAACGGACGTGGGTCGTTACCAGTGCTACGCGCTCACCTTCTGGCACGGGGGAGCCGCGATGAAGCAGTTACCTGCCGTGCAATGCAGGTTCCTTCCGCTTGAATCGTTGACGCAACCGCCATTGCATATTTTGCCGCTTGAGTACCCGCCACTGACGGTCCTACTGTTCTCCCTGGGCCTGTTTGCGCCAACCACTGATTACCCGTTACTTTTCGCGTTCTGGATGGCGCTCACCGCCATCTTCATCTACTGGTTGCTGCTGCGCTACGGGCCGCGTGGCGCCGCTCTGACATTTGCACTCTACGTGTTGATCGGTGGATGGACAACGGCATTGTCGCGCTTCGACCTGGCTCCTGCGGCACTTACGCTCATTTGTATCATTGCAGCCGAGCGCAGGCGCTGGACACTTGCATATATTGCCCTGGCCTTTGGTGTCTTACTAAAACTCTACCCGATTCTACTTTTCCCGCCACTGCTTCTTGCGGAACAACACGACATGGGTCGACTCCGCTTACCGCCCTCGGTGATGTCATTCAAAACTACACTGGTAGAACTTGGAGCTAGCATATACGAAGTGCGCAACTGGCGGTGGAAGAATAGCCTGATCTTCTTCGGTTTACTCGTAGCGGTAACGGGCGCATTCGCGCTGTTCAATTTCAAGGGAGCCATTGGGAATCAACTGGGTTACTTTGCAGGCCGGCCTATTCAAATTGAGGCAACCGGGAGTGCATTGCTGTGGCTGGGAGCGCAGTTTGAGATTTATGTGCATGCAGAGTATTCGTATGGCTCTTTGAACCTGGTCGGAGCGCTCGGCGGCGTTGTTTCACTGTTATGTATGACGCTCTTCATACTGGGCTATACATATACAATCTGGCTGCAATGGCGAGGCAAACTCGACATTGTACAGGCAAGTATCGCGGTTCTGCTGGTCTTCATTGCCACGGGAAAAGTCTTCAGCCCGCAATATTTGATGTGGATTATGCCCCTACTGGCCTATAGTAATGCCCTGGATGGCCTCTGGCTACTCTGCTGGGGGCTTATCTCGCTCCTGTCAACGATTATTTATCCATACTTGTACCGTCGTGCGAGCTTCATTACGCTTGTCCCCATGGTCCCGGGTTTCATTGAGATGACGGTGGCGCGCAACGCACTATTCGTACTGGTGACGCTTGCCTACCTCTTTAACTGGTTCCTGGCACGCCAGCGTACACCCATCATCCTCAGATCAGACGCACAGGCTGCAGGTGAGCCAGCAAAAGCACCGGACCGCGAACCATGGCAGGGGCAAGCCCTGGTCCCTCGATAAATCGGGGACCTACTCCCATGAGACGGCTTGGCAAGGCGACGCATGCGTGTCATAGTAGTGGCACCCCTTGCGGGTGCCATGCCGAATTACTTTACCTCCTCTGCCTCCAGCAGTCTCTTTAGCAGGCCGAGACTGGTTTCTATCTCCTGCTTTAAACCTTCTACAAGCATGTTTCCAGCTAACTTGAAGAAGCCCTTCGCCTCAATCTCCAGTTCGTACGTGAGTTGTGTAGCATCGTCCACCGGTTCAAAGAAGATGTTGCCATGATAGGGGAATGGACCCGACATGCTTTCGAAACTCACCTGTACATCCGGCTCTAGCTCGGTTATCTTATAGGTCGATTTTATCCTGTGCCCAATGAAGGTACGTACCTCGGTGACGCGCATGCCTGCCTGGGCGGGCCCCTCAGGCGAAACTCGAGTTTCCAGGATAGCAGGTTGCCACCTGGGAGCATTCCTATACTCGGATATATAGGCGAACACCTTCTCGACGGGTCGATCGACGATGATAGATTGCTGAACTCTTGTCGACATTAAATGTCCTCCTGCGCTAAAGGGATCAAAGAGATGACTTTAGCTGGCGGCGCATAAAAAACTACACCATCAACATGGCGCCTGTGCTAATGCTATTGTAGCGAGCACACGTCACCTGATCGTTACGAGAAGTGTTACGAGTAGAAAGATCGACACCCCCCAAGTGTCACCTGGTTATTTAGTGTTTGTCGATTTAGTGCGTTGTCATACGTCGATATTGCAGAGTGGGGAAGGTATTGCCCAAATAGCCCGCTCATGAAAGGATACACCTATGCGTTACATGTTGTTAATCTACGGAAGCGAAGAGACCTATGCCAGGATGACACAGGAGGAGCGCAATGCAGCGATGCAGGCTCATAACGAATTCGCCCAGGAAACGCTGAGACGCGGTATCTTAACCGGTGGGGCGCCATTGCAGCCAACCAGCACCGCGACTACCCTCCGCATCCGCAACGGCAAAACGCTGATTACCGATGGCCCATTCGCCGAAACGAAGGAGCAGCTCGCGGGTAATTATGTCCTCGATTGCAAAGACCTGGATGAAGCCATAGAACTGGCAACTAAGATCCCAGACGCGTTGCACGGTTCTATCGAAATCCGCCCGATTATGGAGTTGTGATGATCCTGGGTGTCTGCTCATCAGCTTGCTTTGACGAGTACACTTTGCTATAATGCACGAAATATATTTGAGCAGCTTGTACATCGTTTTGAGGGACAGCATGCAACAAGTAACCGGTATTCTCTCCTCTGGGATCATCGTGCAAGATCGTTATGCAGTGGAAGAGTTACTTGGCCGGGGGGGTTTCGGAGCTGTCTACCGCGTGAGAGATCAGGAGGTTTCCGGACAGCTCTTTGCGCTCAAGGAGATAGCCGACCCGAGCAGGCAAGGCCGGAACCGGCTCATCCACGAATGGAAGTTACTCCAGCAGCTTCATCACCCAGCGTTGCCCCGCGTCTATCGTGTGTTCGACAGTGAGCAGGGTGATCGAGCCTATCTGCTCATGGAGTACATTGAAGGAACGAACCTGGAAATCCTGCGACGACAGCAGCCAGAGAAGAGCTTTTCGCTGTCCGAGGTTTTCGTCATTATAGCACCTATCATCGATGCTCTGGCCTATCTGCATCATCAACAGCCACCTATCCTCCATCGCGACATTAAACCAGCCAACATCATCCTGACAACGACAGGGGATAAGGCTGTGTTAGTTGATTTTGGCATCGCCAAGGAATATGACCCGGATGACACCACGACAACGCTGCGCCATTGTTCACCCGGCTATGGAGCACCGGAACAATATAGCACAGGAACCGATACCCGCACAGATATCTATGGACTCGGCGCGGCTGTTCCTACGTTTGTCGCCGAAGCCATTCACCGTGCTTTATCTCTACGCAGCGGTGACCGCTTCTCGACCGTGGAGCAGTTCTGGGAAGCATTACTTGTCTCGCAGACACGGCAGCCATCACCTGTGCTTCTTAGCTCACAATCGATGTTTGCTGATCCATCCGCTGCTACAATGCAAGTGAGAAGAGGGGGTCCAGCCGCATTCTCGCAAAAGCGACCCCGATCCTTCCGTTCCAGGAGCCTGGGAGTACTGCTCCTTGTTTTACTTGCACTCGTCATCGGCGTCGGTCTTGGGATGGGTTTCTGGTCTGCTGTTGCAGGTCACCCAGGCCCTGCTTCCCCGGTGACACCGCAGCACACGGCCCCCGCTGCTCCTGCCACGCCTGATCCGACATCTACGCCGGGCAACGGACATCATGGAAGTCATAAGAAGCATGACAATGGCGATGGCTCCGACTCTGGTAATTAATACAACTCATCCCTGCTAACTGCTCTGCCTAACCCTTCACTACAATAACCGGCTTGAGGCGTGCCACCAGTTTCGCCAGGCCAGCATTATGCACGACATTGACGACCTGCTGGGCATCCTTGTAGGCCTGGGGGGCCTCTTCAGGCAGCAGGTTTTTGCTATGGACGCGCACGGTGACCCCACGTGCGTCCAATTGTGCCAGCAGATCCTTGCTAGTAATAGACTTTTTGGCAGCGGTGCGGCTCTGCCTGCGCCCGGCCCCATGACAGCAGGTGCCAAAACTCTGCTCCATTGAGCCCTGTGCGCCAACGAGCACAAATGAATAGCGGCCCATGTCGCCAGGAATGAGAACGGGTTGACCGACAGCGCGATACCGCTCTGGTACCGCGGGATGCCCGGCAGGGAACGCACGGGTCGCGCCTTTGCGATGGACACAGAGGCGCTGTACCTGCCCATCAACCTCGTACTCCTCCATCTTGGCGATGTTATGGCAGACATCGTAGACGAGCGGCATATCTTTAGGGCGCGCCCGGCGTCCAAAAACGCTTGAGAAGGCCTGCCGTACTCCATGCATCAACAACTGGCGATTCGCCCAGGCGAAGTTTGCGCCGCAGGCCATGGCCGAGAGGTACGACTTACCTGCATTCGACTGCAAAGGTAGACAGGCTAGCTGCCGATCCACCAGGTGGAAGCCGAAATCCTGTTGCTTTGACTCGGCCAGCCTCACATAGTCTTCCGCGACCTGGTGTCCGAACCCACGTGAGCCGCAGTGGATCGTGACGACGATCTGGCCACGCTGCCCAATCCCCATGGCCTGGGCAGCCTCCGCATCATAGATGTGATCGATGGTCTGCACCTCACAGAAGTGATTGCCCGACCCCAGGCTGCCGAGTTGCTTCATGCCGCGCTGTAAAGCGGGGTTCGACACCATATCAGGGTCAGCGCCGGCCAGGCAGCCATGCTCCTCGGTGACCTCCAGATCTTCCGCAAAGCCATAGCCTTCCTCTATTGCCCAGGCAGCTCCATGTACCATTACAGCGCGCATGGCAGATTATTGAACAGTTCATCGGCCAGCTTATCGACCCTGCCGCGAATTTGCTCGTGGAGCAAATCGGTGGCAAGCATGCGAACGCCACAATTGATATCGAAACCGATGCCGCCAGGTGAGACGACGCCATACTCGGCATGGGTTGCAGCCACACCACCAACTGGAAAGCCGTAACCCCAGTGGATGTCGGGCATGGCCAGTGAATGGCCGACGATGCCCGGCAAGGTCGCCACATTCGCGACCTGCTGTAACGCGTTATCCTGCAGGATCTGCTCAATCAATCCGTCATCGGCATAGACCATGCCGGGCACATGCATGTCTGGATTGTAATGCTTTGGTATACGCCAACGGTATGTATCGACACGCTCCAAGGGAATCTTTGTATCAGACTTGCCCATCGGGTCCTCCTTAGACTACTGCTGGATGATTGTACCGAAGTCGCAGTGATAGTCCAATCCCAGATAACCGCCAGGATCAACCTACCTGACAAGTCTCTGGCAGCTTAAATGTCGAAGATGATGCGAGCCTTGTACCCGTCACTGGTAGGCTCCACAGCGGCTTCGTGCCAGGTGACGGCTTTGATGGCACTGCTCAGCTCGTGACGCTGCGCATCGTAGGGTTCGCCGGAGGCACTGCCCCTCAGAGATGATTCTGTGAAGGCGTTGATCTCGAAGGTACGAAAGAGGAGGTATTCAGTGTCGAACAGGAAGATGAGTTCGTTCAACCACGCGATCAGGAGAGAAACTATATCGTGGCCCTCCACCGCAATTTCCCGGCTGACCGACTCGCGTACCTGTTCTGGCGCGACCACCAGGCTCTCCATGCCTTGAGCTGCATGGATGAATAGCTCAGGAAGTGTGCGCCCGAAAGCATGTATGCCGACATCGGCGGTATGAGCGAACACCTCATAGGCTCTCTGCCCCATTACTCCCTGCCTCGAAGCACAGCCTCACGGGGACCCTGGAGAATGCTTCGTTTGACCTGCATAGCTGTACCCTTCCTTTCTTCTATGGGGTGACTGACTCTTTTGAGATATTATCGACTGTTTTGTCATTTGTCAATATCTTTATCCTGAGATCCACTCATACTTCTTCTGGCGGGCCTACGGCCCGCTCTGAGAGAAGGGAGTATGGCGAGGACACCTCGCGCTCCGGCAAGGGACTGCGTCCCCTGCACCCCTGCTTTAGGAGTAAGTTTATTGTCTTTGGGAGTTACACTGTTTTGCTCCGGCAAGGGACTGCGTCCCCTGCACCCCTGCTTTAGGAGTAGATGTCAGCTTTATCCCGCAATAGCAATAACTAGTATGCCGGCGAATATCAAACCAGCGCCTATCAAACGAATGGGGCCGAAGCCTTCGCCCAGCCAGCGCCAACCTATAAAGGCTGCCAGGACAATACTGATTTCGCGAACGGCACCCGCGTAGCTGACGCGAGCAAACGAGTAGACGTAGAGGACGAGTCCATAGGATGCTACCGAGAGGAGGCCGACCAGGATGATACGCGGCCAGTTGGTGCGCCACTCTGCGACTACTGCGCGAGGTCCATAATGTAGCAGGAGCGCGGGCGCAATGAGCAACATGCTGAGGCCAAGGATAACCACTGTATAGGGGGCAGAAGGAACCAGGTGTACGGCAGCGCCATCGATAGCGCTGTAGATCGAGATGCAACAGGCCGTAGCCAGTGCAATCGCAACGCCGAGCAGGCTGGGCGTTGCAATCTGGCGTTGTGACCACCAGGCCGCGCTACCGACAATGATGAGACCTAGCACGAGAAGGGTCAGGCCAGCAAGACCGGTAGGGTGGGGTTGCTCGCCGAGGAAAAGCGCTGCCCAAACGACCAATAAAGCAGGAGCGGTACCGCGTGCCAGTGGGTAGACGAGCGAGAAATCATCGAGGTCATAGGCGCGAGTCAGACCGACGAAGTAGAGCGCTTCAAAAAGGGCGCTACCAGCGACATATGGCCATATCCGCAGGGGGAGTGGGCGATTGACGATGAGAGCGGGAGAGAAGCAGACTGCTCCTACCAGGATCGCCCACCATGTGAAAACCTGTTTTTGCTTCGCACGTTTGACGAGTAGATTCCAACCGGCATGCAGCACTGCGGCCGCGAACAGCAGCCCGAGCGCGGCCAGCGACATACCTTCTCCTTATCTCTACGCTACCCTGACTACTCCGACTTCTGGACTGTCAAGGTTCAATTGATAGGTGAGGCATGGTCAGCAGGGCGATGGCAAGCATCGCCCCTACATTTCTGTCTAGCGCATCAAGATTGACAGTCCACTACTCTGACTACTCTACTCACCTCGCGTGTGCGCCCAGAATTCCAGCAAATCGCTTTTTGTCACAATGCCTTCAAGTACATCGTTATCCATGACGGCAACCGCCGATTGCCCGCTGCTGAAAAGCGTATAGGCCTCCTGGGCAAGAGCATCTCCTGCCAGTTGCGGGAATGGTGGACCTTGCAAATCACGCACGACGGTCGCTGCCAGTGGCTCTCCGCTGGCAAGGCGGCGCAGCAGCAGGTTCTCTGTCAGACTTCCTACCATGCGTCCATGTTCCATGACGGGAGTTTGACTGATGCCATAGCGCCGCAGCAACTCGACGGCATCGGCGATAGAGTCAGTTGGAGCAACACTGACGACGAGCGGCATCGTACGGGCATGGGTGCGGCGATAGGTGAGAACATCACGCAAGGTGGGTTCGATCGTTTCTGCCTGTACCAGCATATTGTTTTCGCGCATCCAGGTGTCGTTAAACTGTTTGCTCAGATAACCGCGCCCTGTATCGGGCAACAGGACCACGATGACATCATTGGTAGTCAGCCGGTGGGCATAGGTGAGAGCGGCTCCGAGGGCAGTGCCGGCCGAGCCGCCCGCGAGGATACCTTCTTCACGCGCCAGGCGGCGTGCCCAGTAGAACGAAGTGCGATCATCGATACGGATCACTTCATCCACGACCGTTGGATCGTAGTTCTGTGGAAATATTTCCATACCAATGCCCTCAACCTTATATGGTCCAGGTGTATCACCAGAAAAGACGGAACCGGGAGGATCCGCTCCGACAATTTTAATATTTGGATCCTGTTCTTTCAGAAAGCGCGCTGTGCCGGAGATGGTGCCACCGGTGCCAATGCCAGCCACGAAAGCGCTGATTCGCCCGGCGGTATCGCGCCAGATCTCTGGTCCCGTGGTAGCATAGTGAGTGGCGGGATTGGCAGGATTGGAATATTGATCGGGGCAATACGCTCCAGGGATCTCGTTGGCGAGCCGGTGTGCTACATTTTTATAGTGATCTGGTGAGTCGTGTGTGACACTGCTGGGGCAGA
>WNGM01001236.1_pt1 | contig 23995 bp, 21 predicted proteins | sample 5400571 | NCBI WGS metagenome assembly WNGM01 (sample SAMN13153378, study PRJNA577476) | soil metagenome | isolation source: 100 cm soil or saprolite under Garry oak tree replicate 2 | place: USA:California | collected 2016-06-15 | reverse complement strand
CCCCCTTCCTTTCGGAATTCAAGCCACCTGGCAGGGATAAGTCGGGTGTGCACAGGGTTTTCCAACACCCCTGATATCTTTCGATACACTCACTTTCTGCCGCTGATGCGGCGCACCATCTCGTTGCGCATCACGTGGGCAGGTGCTTCACAAGAAGTACTTGAACAAGAAGTCAAGCCCGTCGTCGTGGCGTTTCTGCAAGAACGGGGTCTGGAACTGTCTGCGGAAAAGACCCTCATCACTCGCTTGGAAGACGGTTTCGATTTTCTCGGACAGAACGTGCGCACCTACCGAGGAAAGCTTCTCATCAAGCCATCCAAGGAAAGCGTCCAAACGCTGTTAGGGAAAATACGAACGATCCTCAAGGAAAACAAGCAAGCCACCGCCGGAGGACTCATTGTCCAGCTCAACCCGATTATCCGGGGATGGGCCTTGTATCATCGGCATGTGGTGAGCAAAGAGACCTTCAGCAGCGTAGACCATGCCATCTTTGGGATGCTCTGGCAGTGGGCAAAGAGAAGGCACCCCAACAAGGGGCGGCGATGGGTCAAGGCAAAATACTTTCAGGCCGACGCAAGACGGCAATGGGTATTCTCAGGCGAAGTCGAGGGAAAGCAGGGAGAGACCCTGACCGTTCACCTCACGCAAGCCGCCAAGACCACCATTCGACGGCACCCGCTTATTCGGGGAGAAGCCAACCCCTATGATCCAGTTTGGGAAGCGTACTTTGATGAACGCATGGGGTTAAAGTGGCAGCAAAGCTGGCTCAAACGGAGAAAGCTGATCGCCTTATGGCGAGAACAGGAAGGAAAATGCCCGGTCTGTGACCAGAAGATCACGAAAGAGAGCGGATGGCACGTCCATCACATTCTCCAACGCGTCTATGGGGGAACAGACCATCTTTCCAACTTGCTCCTTCTTCACCCTACTTGCCATCGGCAAGTACACCATCAGAAGCTCTCTCTAACGAAGCCGGGTATTGAACCATGCCTTGGAGAGGCTTGAGCCGTATGAAGGGAGAACTTTCATGTACGGTTCTTAGGGGGCCGGGAGGCAGCAATGTCTCCTCCGGCTACCCGATCACTACGTCTTAACAAAAACTGCTTCGTCGTGAGATGCAAGCAGGTGAGATACACCCTTGTTTCAAATCACTGACAGATTGAAAGGGCCGTCTATGAACTACCATTTCCTAGATTGCTATGCCTTCTCAAGGAGTGTTTGGTCTACATCGCAAACAATGGTTAAAAATGCAAGTCGTTCCAATAGAATTGCAATTCGCCGAGCCGCTGCTGGATCCCAATCCGGTCAAAGGGGTCGGCTGTAGCTAGGGTCCCCTGGGCAACCTTCACCACTGTCTGATATTCCTGCTCAGAAAGCGATTTGGCCAGCCCAAGCATCTGGATGCTATGCTGTGCATCGAGGAACCTGCGGTACAAGCGCCGCTCCTTGCGCACTTCCTCCATCGAGGGAAATGGTTTCGTGTCCTGGCCGCCAGGCAATGCGTTGAGACAGGTCTGTATCACCTGCTCCAGCAGGGTGAATTTCTCAACCCAATCGGGTGCGTCCGGATCCCCTGGGGCAACCTCGGCGGACGCCTCGATCTGGGCTGGTCCGTGTGGCATAATGTGCAGCCGTCCCAGCTCACCAAGTGTCACATGCGTAAAGGTGTAGAGTCTGCCACCGTCGGCGATATGTGTTGCACTGGTCCGAACGCCAGGAGGGAGGTCTTGCGGAGATAATCGTTTCAAGCCCATGGTGATCCTCGCTTGCTGCAACTCCTGCCAGTTTATCGCTGACAGGGTAACCGAAACACTGCCGCCTTTGTGCAAACTTCCTCAAAGGCACACGTCCGGCAGCAGAGAGGCGTTTCAAAGCGGGCGATTTCACAGAAGGCCTCACCTTCTTTGCCGCTCCGACACCCGCATCGTTCCTGATTGACCGTTCTAATTTGGGAAGCCTTTGCATCGGCTACCCAGCGATGGGCGCAGTGATGCGGTTGACCAGAGAGAAAGAATGATTTTGGATTGTACCCCGACCACTTTCTGATTCTGATGAGGTCAGCCGCCACTCCCAGGGCGTGGCTCTTCTCCCAATCGTGATGCGGGCAATGTGTGACAGTGGGGGCAGGCAAAAGATAATGTGTCCTGGCGCCCGTCACAATCAGGTACTCCGTACTCCGTTCATGCAGGTGATTTTCACATTCAGTCACACCCGGTAGAGTAGCGAATGCCTCTTCATCCGCATAATGATCGACAAGCGACGTTGGCGTTAACACGGTGCCCAAAACCGCGTTTACCTCCTGGAGGAGAGCCTCTGCCGCTATGCGCACTTCGTCTAAATGTTCCAGTAGTTTCTCATAGGAAGAGGCTAGTGTATAAATGCGATCACTGACACGCCCCTCGATGCGAAACCAATTGCCGTATCCCGTCCGGAGAAACAGAACGGGGGCGACATGAATGACTGATTCACTGAAACCATAGATGGTGCGCTGCTCTATATACACCAGTCGCAGCCCGTGCATCACACAAGCGACCGCGCCAGGCTCGACATAAAATCGCAGCTCTCCAACATTCATTTCTACAGCCGAGGCTTCCCCTCGGATAGCACCGTACTCCAGATGCTGAAACAGATTCCCAAAGTGCTGCTCGACGTCGTCGCGGTCCACGTAGACCAGGATCTTTCCCGGCTCCCTCTTGCCGCCTGGAAGGAAGGCGTCAGCGGGGTCGAGAAAAAGAATCAGCCAATCGCCGTTCGTGATGAAGACTCGCCGTGGGGCCAGATCTGGCCGTTTCGTGACCGAACGCACATAGTCGCTCAAGGTGCTCAGATACCCGTTCCACTCAGCCCCCAGGCTCAATATCCCCTGCAGTCCCCGGGCTATCTGCGTGGATCGATCATATCCGACTGTGGATAGCCCTCTGGTCGGGAGCGCACTTTTTGGGTGCTTTGCCTCGGCAATGAGGAGCGGTTCACCTCCGTTTCGCTCTATACCAGCGTAGTCGAGAAACCGCGTTGTGCCACTTTGTGCTGATCGAATAGGAGCCTCCGGCACAATGAGGCCTTCTCCTGAGCTGGTGCCTACCTGCCAATTCAAAGCCTGGAGCAATGGATCGATGAAGTACGCTCGAACATGTGCCTCGATGCGGGCTTCCCCATCCCCCAGCAGGGCCGCCGGAAGTGGGGTGCTGTCGAATTGATTTCGTAACTCAGCTATAAGTCGTCCAGAACGCTCATAGTTGAGACGTGCTCCCCGAAAGTGGCCGAGGAAATCGGTGGCATTGCGTACCCGTTTCACCGGAAGATCTCCTCCATCCGGTAGCGTTTTCGCGTAGCACTCCCCGAAACTCTGCAAGATACCGCTCTACGATGCGGATGATCAGGTCAGCGCCGAATGACTCGTATTGATAACCGTTCTGCCGACCGGTCAGAACGATGCGTCCGATGCGCAAAAACACACTGGGAGGATCGACCGGGGCCAGGAAGTCGAACATCTCCAGCAAACGGTGAATCAGGCTGGGATAGTTGAACTCAGTCAGCTCGTCCAGTAGCGGGCCAGCCTCAGAAAGGAAGCGCTTTTTCTCTTCGACCGATCGGATGTGTTTTGCGTCGGATGCGCCAGAGGCAGCGTAGAGATCATGGCCCATGGAGTCCACCAACCGCGCTAAACCGCGCAGCCGCTTTTGCTCATCTTCCGCCAGGGGCGTACTCGTATTTTGGCTCAGCAACTTGAGGGTGGCAGCGTGAGTTGACCGTAGGATGCGTTCCATCAGCGCCCAGGCGCGGAAACGGAGGGCCTCGTGTTCCAGATTTGGCTGCGCGATGGAGCCATAGGTGAGGGCTTCTCGCAGATTCGCCGCCATAGACCAGTTCTCATTGGCAAACTGGCCAGGGTCATCCGCAAGGGCAAAGACGATCTCATGACACACCGGGTGGTCTTGTAGCAGGTAAAATTGTACAAAAATAGAAACGCATGCCGTCCGTACCAGGTCGGCCCCGGCTCCCTGCGTGATACGATTAAAAATGGCTCTGGCCAGCTCGACGATGCGGTCCGGGTGTGACCTTGCTATGCGGGTCAGTGTCCCTGTAAGCATACCCTGAAGCACGCCTCGACTCTCCTCGCTATGAGAAAGGCGCTCCAGTAGCGCCCACATCAGATCTGGCGCTGTGTAGTACAGGCAAATCAACCGCTCAGCGACCTGAAATCGCACCGCCGGCACCGGATCGGAACTGAGCCGTTCTACGGCCTCGAGAATCGCCTGAGTAGCGCAGCTCTCAAGGCGGGCCATCAGGGTCAAACCTGCCGCAGCGCTGATGCGCGGTGACGGTCCCCCCCACGAGGGACCCTCATCGAATTGCGCGTCATATTCAGGACGGGGTTGCGGTTCGGGATCTTCCGCCGCCTCTAAAAGGATAGCCTGCACAAAGGCGCCAGCTTCGTCTTCACCGGAAAGCTGCTCACAATGCGTGATTCGTTCGCACGCTTCGACGAGATATCCCCAGGCGGTTTTGTCCCGTTCCGGCTGGGCAGCATCGCTGCCAGGAGCGGAGAGCGCTTCTTTGAGGGAACGTAGCAGAGGCAGAAGCTCAAGGATATCTTTGACAGTCGGCGAAGTATTCAGATATTTATCGGCAAACACCCGAATGGGCGACACCAACTCTCGGTCGCTTGTCGCGGTTCTTACCGCCCCCCATGAATTGAACGGCTGGATCAGCGGCTCATTGGGCGGCGCACCACCTGTCGCTTCCAGTTGCCGGAGGCGCCTCTGCGCCTCCGCTGTGACGAGATCAGACTTCAAGCAACCGAGGAGGCGATCTCGCATGTGCTCACCCGCGTCCTGGTGACCTTCCGCTATAGTAGCGGGTATCGAGAGGATCGTGTGTTCGATCATTTCACGTTCATGAGGCGCTAACGTGCTATACATGGCTGACAGGAAATCACCCGCAGCCGTCGTCGTATCGATACACCGCAAAATGGGCAACGTCCAGGCCAGGGAGCGGAGATCCGACCCCAGAGTCGCTGGCGCGGCGGTCCCACAGAGAAGCAACCGCCTCCAGAGTGCCGCTAGACGATTACGGGTAACAAGAATATGCACCAACTCCCGGCGTTCCCTCACGCGCTCCGGATCGTTACTCAATTCCTTCAAGAAGTCCCCGAATGCGTCGAGCATTTGGAGGGGTCCATCATGTCGATACGTATCACCGGCGTCCCAGATGGCGCTGTAATCGGCCTTGATGTATGCCGCGATGCCGTTAAAGTCAAAGGTTTCCTCCGTACTATCCGCGGCGCGAAACGAATAGGAGGCAGCTATTATTGCCACGAGGGCCTGTACCGCAAAGGTAGGGGCCTGTCTAAGAAAATCGGGGTAGGCTTCCGCAAGTTGGCTCAGCGCTCCCCGGTAGTCCTGACTTCGATTGGAGGTCAGAGCGAGGATGCGGCTGTTGCTCATGGCCGTGCTTTCCTGGCTGTTCTCCTGGTACGAGAATGCAGCCAGGTACAGGTCTTCTACCCATTTGGGGTTGAGCGGCATGAGCCTCTTGACTTCACGCGCAAGCACTGGTAGATCTCGATGCCCATATGCGGCCAGGTGATGTGGTTCAAGACAGCGACGCAGGAGTATTTCCGTTGCTGCTGGATCGCTCTCATATGTGCGGCACACAGCTTCTAAGGCAGCGTTCACCAGCCATGGCTCGAGCGGATTCTGCTCCCACGCGAATTCTAAAAGTCGGCGGCCAGTTATTCCCGCATGGCGACGCTGATCTGCTGTAAAAGACTCTGGATGCTCACACAATGACAGGAGCAAAACCCGTATGAGATAGACAACAGCCCCTTGCAGCGAACGGCTGATACGTTCGAGCAGTTCGTACCAGAGCCCGGCCTCGGGACGAAGCAGCGACCTGTTTTTATCTGCAATCAATGCGCCAATCACATGCCTCAAAGACTCCTCGGCGGCCCGCCGGACGTCCGGGTCTTCACCGTCGATGGCGGCAACGAGCGGGTCAAAATCGCTCATGCGGGTGGCTGATTCGGCGGCCACTGCGGGCCCGATCAGCTTCCCTATTTCTGGAATCGCATCGTGGCGTATGATGCGAAAGACCGTCTGCCAGAAGAATGCTCGATTCGCATCAGACGACCAGAGCCGTTGGAAGCTGAAGACGAGGCTTGGGCGAATAGCAAGGACGAGGTCAGGATCGCTCACCAACCGATTGACGATGTTCTCGGGGTCGCCAGTCAGAAGGAGGCGCGCAACAGCGTAGTCAAAGAGGACATGATGTAAAAAAGCGAGCGCCGCGTCGTCAACAGCCGAATGAGGCGTAGGTTGCCATTCCATCAGGACGTGCGAACGGAGGAGGTCATCTAATGCAGAAGCCATAAGGCCATCAAGACTTACCTGCGCTTTATCCAGGCGCAGCGCGCGGGCGCTCACCATTCCCTCAGCGATACGCCGTAGAACTGTCTCGCGGGCGCCTCTCTGCCCATCCCTCCCAATGACTCGCCGTAACCAGTATCGGTCGAGCAGTTCGGTTTGCGTCCGGATGGGCGTGAGCTCACGCGGTTGCACACCTGCATTGAGTAATTCGCTCAGTAGCCGTAGATTGAACGGGATGCGTAACAGCTCTCGCAGCACTTGGCCCGCTTGAGATAGGACTTCCGCCAGGGCCTGATACTGCCCGACCACCTGGTCTAGTTCATCATCCGATAGTTTTGGCATCTCTATATGGCGCAGGCGGGCAAATTCGGGATCGCGAAATTCCCCGTTTGGAGGGGGTCCAGCAAAGATCTGCTGGAGCTCTTGATCGTATCTCAGGTCGAACTTTCGGATGGAGGCAATGACACGCCAGCGATTGCTGTCGGTTTTCATTGCCAGCGTCATCAGGTCACGGAGTGTCTGGGCTGATCGATCGGATTTGCCCGCATCCAGCGCGTCGAGCACGAGATATGCCGGCGTATTTCCGGGCCAGTTCGCCAAAATATCGGGTACATCGTGCGATACGTTGATATCGGTGCGCAGTGCCCCCAGGCTCTCTGCGTTCAGGCGGTCAACAGAAAGGAAGATCACATCGCTTTCCGCTTGATCGAGGGTTCTGACGAGGTCATGGAGAGCAATGGACTTCCCGCTGCCGGGTAAGCCGACGACGAGGAAGGAGCCATGCTCTACTCCATTTCGGAGCGCTTCTGCTGAACTGCGCGCGATCTTGACCTGCGTCGCGCCGATTTGTATCGCTGAGTTTTGTGACAACAAGGCGACGGTTCTACGTGAGTATTCCTGGAGGCGTGTGATGTCTTCACGGTAGCTTCTTGGCGCCTGAATGCGAATGCCTGCGTCGAGCAGAATCTTTTGTAGGGTACGACGGTCAGTCTGGCTACGCATGCTGGCAAGTTCTGCGCACGCCTGGATCAGCGTGTTCCAGGCAAGATCCGATTGTGCCGGGTCACGTAGGACGCTCCGCCGTAAAATATCCTTCGCCTCTCGTTCATCGGCCCCATCCGCGTCGACATGCAGCACATCGACGCGGATGAATGAGACGAGCTTGCGAATATCGCTCTCTGCTGGAGCCTCTTTTACCCATTGCTGCCAGGAGCGAGAAATATGATCTTGTACCGCACGCCAAGCGTTTCGCTCCTGGTCATTTGTAGCAGCATCAGCGTTGGTTTGGGTCGGTAACAGGTTTCGAACCTTTTTGAGGAGCGATGGCAGTACCCTTTGAATCTGTGCAGAGCTGTTTGGGCCACTGATGAGCACCAGGCGATCCCGTTGCGGATCTAATGCCCGCCTGCCGGTCCTTGACTCCCCGAAGAGGCCAGCATAGGCAATATACTGGCGGACAAACTGGTCAAGGCAGGAAGCCAATGCAGAATCCGGGCCGGTGGTCAGACCGACGGTGTGCTTGGCCTGGATAAATACAAAGTCATCTGTCGAAGTACCGACAAACAAATCATCAACCGGTTCCGCGGTCTCGCAATGCAGACGTTCCAAAGTGCCGGTGACAGGAAGACCCCACGGAGGGGAAGCGTCCTGCTCGGCCAGGATGCGGACTGCTATCCATGCTGCAATACGGTTTTGAAAATTGCTTCCGGCCTGTGTTGCAGCCCCTCCCCCAGAAGAAGAAGAGTTCCTTTGCGTGGCGTTATTCTGTTCTAGCAAGAACGATCACTCCCATTAGCTCCGTCCCAACCTCCTGATACCATAGAGAAGGCCAGCGTGCGACAGCATAATCTCCTGCTTTTCTGTTCGGGCTTGAACGAGCTTTCAAGCAAGCTCAGTTTGTGCTGGGCCGCCAGGCTGAGCGTTTCCCGCACAGACGCGTCCTTCCTGTGCAGCAGTTGCCGACTGAGCGCATAGAACCGTCTGCTACCATTAAACTTCTGCAAGAGATATGAAGGTATTCTCTGAATAGATGCGTTAAAAGGGTAAAGACCAACACGGGCCTTTACCCTTCTTCATCGGCTCCATTGTAGCATGTTCTGTCAAGACACTTCACAAGGTAAAGCATACTGGCTGCGTGGGACTCTTGTAGTGTCCAACCGGGTCTTGTCAATCGGATAAGCAGCTCTATGCTGCTCCTTACACTGACAGCTATAGAAAGGAAGTGTTCCTCTTTGTTTCTTTTTTTACAGGACGTCATGTTGGCAAGATGTCCGCTAGACAGGAAAGGAAGAATATGCTATAGTTCTGCCAATGACCAAGTAGTTGAACGGAACGTCCCTTACGTCTAATCAATAGTCTCGGCTCGCAGATACCCCACCCAATTTCCTTTCTTTAATCCAAAAGGGTGTAGAAACATCTGTGTCATGTTGTTGCACGAAAGCGGATAGCAAGGATAGGGAGAACATTGCCTTGTCCTTTTGAGAGGATTCCCTTCCTTATTACTGAATATTACTGAAAAGGAATCTGGCATTGGATCGCTGAAGTGTGCCCTTCGTAGTGCAGCGTGACCTGATTAACCAGGTAGGAGAAGGGAGCCCCCGTTGGTGAGAGGAGCTTCGATGGCATAACCTGCGTCTGAATGAATGCCTGCACCTCGCCTGCCTTCCAGCTCGCCGGGTGAAGTGTCGGTGGAACATCAGACGGTGAGACTTGCTGATGGGCAATGCCGAGCAGAGTAAACAGATAGTAACACACCGATTCGCACAAGGCCGTGACCGTCAGGCGTGGGAAACGGTGGCCCATGTGAGGATCTGCCGCGAACGCTGGCTGCATCTCACGATACCCAGCATTGGTCGTCAGCAGGGCCACTTTAGCCCATTCCCATACTGCATCTGGCTGCGCCAGTACCTGGTCTACCTGCTGCATGGCAAGCGCCCTGATGTCGAGCATCAAGGCAATATAATCCGTCGAGAACGGAGCCTGTTCTGGCCCTTTGGCGTGCAGGCCGATCATCTGGTCAAGCAAGTACCGCAGTTCCTCGTCGTCGATGTCCGCGCCAGAAACGCCAATGCGCGAGAGTTCGTCGACCAGCTCGCGTTTATTTGTAGCGTGAGCAGAGCTGGCCACCGTCGGGCCACCCGAGGTGCGACGCCGACAGATATTTGCGGCGTACGTCAAGCGCATGTTTGAGCACCGGGGAGCAGTCGCCCCCTATACCCCACAGCAGACAATTCACTGGCTGGGATGGCTGGCCAGCCAGATGGCCCTCCATAATCAAACTGAATTCTATCTTGAGAGCATGCAGCCTGACTGGTTATGGAACAAACACCTTCGTCGATTCTACGAGTTTACGGTTGGTCGTCCTCTTGTTTATATCATGCTAGGGTTGATCCAAGCCGTATACAGCGCGCTGCTGGCCGTCTTAGTAGCTATTCTCGTGCGTAGCACATCTGTTGAGATAAGCAGAGGATTGCTCGGCGCTTTGCTCGGCGTCTTTCCAGCAGGAGTGTTGATCAGCCTTACCAGCAGCATCGCCTTAGGGTGGCGGAAAGGGCTATACATAGCCACGGCTGCTCTTCCGATAGGGGGAGGAGTCGGCTTTCTGATTAGCTCGCTCACACCTGGCCTGGACAGGTCAATGATGGGCCTGGTCGTGGGCTTAGTTACAGGCGGGATCATCGGTGTGCTGGCCTCCATCATAGGGAAAGAGGCCTACGGCTCGATTATTGCGAAAGAAAGCTATGCGGGTATCGCTGCAAAACCACTGATTGGCTGGTCATGGGAGGAATTACGGCGTACCTCTAATAGAGAAAATACAGTGTTATGGGCCGGGGCAGTTATTGACGTGCTTGGCAGCCTCCTGGTGACAGCGACTGTGACTGTGGAGCGAGGTCTCTTCAGCGGGCTACTTATGGGGGGAGTGACAATACTGGCCGGTCTGCTGCTCTTTTGCCTGCTCGGGGGCGTGCAAATTAAAACGCTCAGTAAGCAAGTGCTGGTTTTACCCAATCAGGGAATACGACTTTCCGCACGCATAGGGACCTTTTTTTTCCTGGCATTCGGATCGGGCGCGTTTGTGGGCACCTGGGTGATAATCAGCACTGTTGCCGGACCAACCTTGGGATGGATATGTGGGCTGGTAGCCGGGATCTCTTGTGGAATTGTAGTGGGCTGGTTCATGGGCTGGGATGCCTGCGTGCGGCATGTCGTGCTAAGAATGTTGTTCCGGCGTGCCGACTCTCTTCCCAGAAATTACACGCACTTCCTCGATTATGCGGCAGAGCGTATTCTGTTACGCAAAATTGGCGGCGGCTACGTGTTTGTCCATCGCCTTTTACTAGAATATTTTGCGTTACTTGCCATGCAGGAGGTCGAGACAGAACCTGCTCGGAGAGCGAAACTCGATGCCACAGATGCCAGGGTCTACCACAATCGAGGACTGATTTATGCTGAGTTTAGTGAGTATCAACAGGCCATAGAGAACCTTACCCGCGCCATCGAGTTGGATCCCAAAGAGATTACCGCCTATAGTGATCGGGGACTGATGTACATCAGGTGCGAAGAATATCAGAAAGCTGTAGGAGACTTTACCCGCGCTATTGAGTTAGACCCCGCAGTGGCCTGGCTCTACGTTCAACGGGGGCGCTCGTATCATGAGTTGAAAGAGTATGAGGAGGCGATCGCCGATTTCACTCGGGCCGCTGAATTAGAATCGAAGAGAGCATCTATCTACGGAGAGCGAGCTAGAAGCTATCATTTGAATAAAGAGTACGAAAAAGCGATCGCTGATTTTACCAGAGCCATAGAACTGGCACCGAGGAGTCCCTGGTCCTATAGAGACAGAGGGTCAATGCATGTCCAACTAGGAAACTTTGAGGAAGCGATCGCTGATTTTACCCGCGCCATCGAGTTACAGCCTTCCAACGCCGACCTCTTCAGCAGCAGGGGGAGCACCTTCCTCCATATCAAGGCCTATGAACGCGCTATAGCGGATTGTACCCGTGCCATTGAATTAGATGCCACCTATAGTACTGCATATTTGCTCCGGGGAAATGCGTATCTCTGGTTGAAAAAAGTCGAGCTGGCAAACGCTGATTTTGTGCAGCTGGCGTCTCTCGTGCCAGAAAGCGTAAACGCCGCCTGGATGGCCTTCTATACAACGTTGGGTAAAGAGCGTCCTGGCCCGGAGAAGGTTGAATCCCTCGAGAAGATTGCAGCGATAGCTCCTCAAGCTGGGATTGCAGCAATTTGCAAGGGCGTCGCGCTGGGGTTACAGAAGAACTACCACGATGGCATGGTACAATTGGAACGATCGATACAGTTGGGGCAATCCCTACGAAATGCATTCTTCTGGAAAGGCCTCTTTTGTGCCTATCTGGGGCAAGAGGCCGAAGCAAAAAAAGCCGTAATGCTGGCCCTTAAAGCAGGATTACCTCCAGTCTTACTTACTCCCCTGTACTGGTTAGAGCAAGAACATCCAGAGATGTATCAGTCTTGCGCAGTGCCATTCCTGGTTCAGTACGATGTATAACTTTGCTGCCGCCTGGGGACTGTCAATCATATGTGGGCAAGTCCTCTGGCTGGTAGCGATCCATTTACAGTATGTACGGGCAAGGACGCGCGCTGCTTCGACAACGTTGTCGCCTGGTTTAGTGTTGAGCCTGCAGACGATTTTACGGTGCTGACGGTACAGGTGTCCGCAGGTAAGTCAAGGTGATGAATGAGCCGGAAGCAACTCTGGCAGAGGGATAGGGAGTTGGTTCCGGCAGGCACAACAGAGCCAAGGGGGTGGTGGCTCTGCTCTCGTGCTGACGAAGCACCGGTTCAGACGAGAACGCAGCCTCATCGAAGTCCCTCGAACAGAGGATAGCCGGAGAGATAGCCGAGTTCGACGAGTTCGGTGCGCGGAACGGCTCTCGCCATCGCCTCGCGAATCGGCGATATGCGGGTCGGCACCGAAAAGCCGGGTAGCCAGTCGTCGTGATGATCCAGGATCACGCGGCGCTGGCGCAACAGATCGGCCTGCCGCGTGACGAACTGGGCGAGCGTGCCCTGAATGGGCTCGCCATCGATGGTGCCGCGACCAGCCGCTGCCAGGATGGCCACGTCGGGGCGCAGGTCATGTAGGATGCCGCTCCAATGGCCGCTGGTATCTTGGTACAGCAGCGACCCCTCTGCCGTCTCGAACAGGTACAGGAAGCTGCCGCCGTCGCCGCGTACCCCCTGCGCACTCGCCTGCAAGTGCTTCATGACTTCCGGCGAAAGTGTCGCCAGCCCCTGCATCACCTCTTGCAGGCGGGCCATGCGCTCCTGGTAGGTCACTCCTAGGTCGCCCAGGCAGACCTCGTCGGGCTGGACCATCCCGCCCTTCGGCGTCCATACACAGGAATGCAAGCTCGGATAGACCGCGACGGTCACGTCCGAAGAGAGGCGAATGCGCTCCCCACCGCCAACCGGGAGGAGCTGTGAAAGCGGCACGCCCTCCTGCTCCATGATGCGCACGGTCTCGTGCGAGCCAATGATGGTGGCCCCGGTTCGCTTCGCGATGCGCTCGGCTCCCCAGAGGTGATCGAAGTGGGAGTGGCCGACCACAATCCAGTTGGCCCGCTCAATGTCATCGGCTCGCAAGCCGGTGCCCGCAGCCCCCGGGATGCGATCAATGTAGGCATCCAGAAAGAGCACCAGCGAACCGAGCGTGAGCCGGAAAGTGGCGCAGCCGTACCAGTCAAGCCGTGCTGTCATCGTATGTCGCCTCCTTTTTCAGGGCCAGCGAGGCTGGTCAATTGCTCGGAAAGCTGCCGTAGTCGACGGCGAGCTTGTCGATCGTAGGCCTGGCGCTCGGCTCGCGCCTCGCGCAGGCCATTATAGTAGCGCCCGCTCACCTGGTCCAGCTCTGACGCTGTGATCAGGTGCGTGGTGGCCCGCACTCCCTCCTCGATGGTGCTCACGCTGCTCCCTCTGGCGGCCAGCACCATTTTCGTGGGCATATAGGTTGCTGGATGCAGGCAGTTGGCCGTGACGCCGGTTCCCGCGAGTTCCTCGGCCAGGTCGAACGTGAACATCACGAGCGCCAGCTTGCTCTGGGAGTACGCCTGGACGCCAGTGTAGTGGTGCTCCAGCATGATATCTCGAAAGTCGAGAGGCGCCTGTCCCGCCGAACTCACGTTGACAATGCGGGCCGGAGCCGAGCGGCGCAGCGTGGGCAAGAGCAGCCGCGTCAACAGGAACGGCGCCAGGTAATTAACCGCAAAGCGCAACTCGTAGCCGTCCTCGCTCTCCTGGCGTGCGCCGCCTCCTGGCAGGGTGGTGCCGATACCGGCATTATTGACCAGCACGTCGATGCGTTCCTGCTCGCGAGCCAGTCGTTCGGCCAGTGCTCGCACCTGCGCCAAAGCCACAAAGTCGGCTCGATACCAGAACAGACGGGTGTTGCCCGTCCGCGCGCGGATCTCCTTCAGCGTCTGCTGTCCTCTGGCCTCATCACGACCATGCAGCAAGAGGGTGGCTCCTGTGTGCGCCAGCTGCATCGCGACGGCTTTTCCCAGTCCATCGGTCGCCCCAGTAATCAAGATGACTTGCTCTTTGAGTGGTCTCATCTGTTCCTTCCAATCCTATGACTCACTGCTGTGGAGCAGACGAAGCTCAGGTGACGACATGTTATTTCTTGCCCTGGCTCTGGTACAGTTCGATCAGTTCCTGGACCGTGGTGGCATCTTCCGGCTTCTTGTCTGCCTCCCGGAAGGAGATCAGGCGCGGAAAGCGCAGCGCATAGCCCGGCTCATCCCCAACTTTGCCCGCGGTATGGATCGGCGAGCGCGTGATCTCGTCGGCCAGCACCTCTAGGACGAGTTGCGGCTCGACCCACACGCTCGGCTCGATCAGCGAGGAGACACGTGCGGGCCGGTGATCGACTTCCAGCCCTTTCGTGCGCTCGCGGATGCTACGCCACTGCTCATCGCTGAGCCCGGTGCCGATTTTGGTGACGGTGACGAACTGGTCCTGCTCCGGATCGTAGAGTCCCACCAGCAGGGAACCCGCCCCGAGCGCTGCGCGCTTGCCCCGGCCATAGAGGTAACCCAGCAGGACGCAGTCGATGGTGTCGTTCAAAGCTCCCGCCGAGTGCCGCTTGAGCTTGACCCAATTGAAATTGCGCGCACCGGCCTCGTAGCGACTTTCCAACTTTTTCACGACGAGGCCTTCCAAGCCCTTGCTGATCGCTTCATCGAACAGAAGCGTCAGCGCGTGGGCATCATCTATGGTGTGGCTCGCGGTGAGCATAAGGGTGTCGTCTGCCGGGTGAAGCGTTTCCTCGAGCACCTTCAGGCGCTCTGCCAGCGGCGTGTCCAGGAGCGAGACCCCATCTTTGTAGAGGATGTCGAAGACGAAGGCTTTGAGCGGGATCTGCTCGGCCATCGCTTCGATCCCGTGTTTGCGCCGCCGGCGCGTCGTTTCTTGAAAAGGCAGGAATTCCTCGGAGGTAGCGTTGTAGGCCAGGGACTCGGCATCCAGGATGGCGCTTTCCGCCCGGACCTGCGAGAGCGTTCCCGCGATGAGTTCGGGGAACATGTGCGACTGGTCCTCCAGGTTGCGCGAGAAGATGGTCACGAGCTTTCCGTCCTTGTGGATCTGCGCGCGCAGGCCGTCGTACTTGTACTGCGCCACCACCGTCCCCATCTTGGCGATGATGGCCTCGGCGCTGGGCAGCCGTTCCGCGAGCTGCGAGTGGATCGGTTTGCCGACATGGATATCCAGCGCTGCCACCGCGCGCTCGGCCTCTTCCTCGTCGGGATGTTCGAAGATGGTCCTGCCAATGAGACCGAGATCAGAGGTTTTATTGTAGGCTCCTTCCAGGAGCTTGCGCTTTTTGACATCGTTCCACCGGCCCTTCGCCAGCGCATCGAGCACAGTGGCATCGCCGATCCCTAGCCGCAGGTTGCCCAGCAGGATGCGCACCACATATTTGGCTGACACCCCATCGACCTGTGTGAGCAAGTCAGAAAGATTCGCAATCTTGTGTTCGATCGCCCCCTTGCCGGAGGTCTGCGCGATGGCTCTCAGACCAAGAAACACCTCGTCGACGCTCAGAGCACCAGGCACCGTTCCTGCTTCTTGCCAGAGCTGCTCTGCCACCAGCCCCATATCGCCGAGGGTGGTATACCGTCGTAACACGTCTTCTGGAGTGGTCTGAGCAGCGAGGGCAATGGACCGGGCCACGGTCTTCTCCGCCATGCCCATCTCCAGCGCCTCAAAGAAGGGTGCGACCCTCCCCTGGACTAGATAGCAGATGTGTTCGATTTCCTCTGGTCGTTCGGCCAGGCGAAAAGGCTCGGTTAAGAGTTCGATCAATGCCAAGCGGGAACTGGTGCGCTCCAGTTCCTCAAAGGTGTGGGCAAGCCTGGCAAATTCCACCGGACGATCCTCCTTCTTCCTTGCAAAACCAGGAGAGGGACAAGCTCTTTCTCGGCCCTCTTACATTTCGTTGACCAGTGACGCAAGCACTCTCTGAAAAGGCCGCTACACCAGATCTTCGGGGGAACTCCCCTCAATAAATTTGGCCTTGAAGGTTCGCCACTTCGTATCGTTGATGCCCAGCGCCCGTTTCAGCGTGTTCAGTTCAAGCGGACTGAGGTCTTCTTCGGCCAGGTAGCAGAGCCGACCAATCACTTGCTCTTTGACATGGCGCTTTTCGACAGTGCTCGGCCAGATCCCGGTGAGCCGTTGTAGCTCAAGTAGTTCCTGTGTCAACTCCGTTTTCAACTCTTCTAAGGTCTTCATGCTCTGCCCCCTTCCAGGAGCCGAAGCTGAGCAACACCAGACTCCTCATCGTTCCCAACGATTGCGCGAGACAAACTGCCCGAGGATAGTGCTGGATCGGATTCTGTGGTCATGACCTCGCGCTGTCACAATATAGACCATACACTCCGGCTGGCAATACCACTGCTCGATGAGATCCTCGACCCGCTCCAACGGGCCATACACGCCGCCACGCAGCAGCACCATCCGCACCACTCCCTCACGAGCGCAGGTCTCGTCACGCACAAATTGCACGCGATCCCCATCGCAATAGTCCGGGAGCGGCAGACGGGCAAGATCCAATCCGTCCGGCCAGGCGACAACGCGCTGCCCATGCCGGAAATCGATGGGCTCCCACTGGCCGATGCGGTTGTTCCACACCGGCACCGGTAAGTAGCGATCGGTCACGGCTTCTCTCCTTCAACCTTGGTCAAGATGGCGTTCCAGATCAGTTCAGCCATCAACACGTCGAGCATCCTTCTTCCTCCTTCAGCGTCTCTGCCGTATTCTACCATACTTTTCCGGTCATCCTGGGCCAGGTGTTCCATCGATCCTGCGACTCTTTGAGCTTGAGAGTGCAACTCCACCCGGCAGACGGGCCAGCCGTTGGGACGCGAAATCCGCGGCCATCGCCAGGTTCGTGTTCGCTGGTGGCCTGGTATGAGAGAAGCCGCTCCACAGCAGACGTCACCCGCTCGTGGAGAGGATGATCCGGCAGAGATAGTACCGGACTACCGACAGAGGAAGGTCCCATCAGGGAGTCAGGGGTGGAACTCCCTTCCTCCAGTCCTCTCCAGGGGTCATGGCTTGCAGGGCAGGGCCACAATCATCGTGCATCCACGCTCCCCCTTTTCCACCCACTGGGGAGTGCAGCAAGATGCCAGCAGTCCCTAGAGATGCCATGCGGCGGGAGAATCTCTCTTTCCCTCCTGTTCGTCAACCCAGGAGGAGACAAAGGAGCGAGAGCAGAAAAGTGGTTCGCTGAAGACACCTCGTACAGACAAGCATTCGTGCCGGGAGCGATTGGTCTCTCGAAAGACGCGTGTGTGGGAAGGCACGCGTCGTCCCGACGGGGAGTCCACTCGCGCCTCCACGTACCTCAGCTGCCCGGTTCATCCTTCGCGCGCGCGACCCAGTCGAGCGCCTCGTCCGGGATGGCGTGCTGTCCGAGAAAGAGGCTCAGTTGGGCCGCATGTTCCTGCACGTGACGCAGATTGTAGAGGTGCAACTCTAGAAAGCTGAGTGGCTGCCCCTCTGACCACGGATACTCGACGGGCCGGCGCGCCTGCTCGTCCGAAAGCTGCAGGAGCGTGGCGTGGCACTTCTGGCGCGTGGACGCGAGATAGGCGCGCAGCTCCTCTTTGGTATAGGGACGTTCGGGCACCACCTCGACGGAATCGAGCACCCCTTGGGCAAAGGGAGCAGGGGGTGCAAATTCCTCCTCCGGGACGCCTGAGAGATACAGGTCGAGCCAGACCAGCGCATGAAAGGCGACATACCAGAACTCGGCGAACTGCCGCGGGAACTCCGGTGGCGGGGGGTCGCTCCAGAGGCGCTCTGTCCACAGCGAGGCGGGGCAGGCCACCAGGGCGTTTTCCAGCATAGCGATGGCCGCACCGAACTGCCGCCACAGAGCGGTGCGCCACATCGTCTCCATCGGGTGTTCAGCCATACCGTTTCCTCCTTTTTTCTTCTTTTCTCACAGCCTACCACAAAAAGCGGTGAGCAGCTGTCCTCATACAGTTTCATCTCCCAGGGTGACGGTTTTTGCCCAATTCGACTGCGCACCCGAATCTGCGCATCCTATGACGAGGTGTCCGCTGAACTGTGGTGCGAGACGCCCCCCTTAGAAGTCGGCTGATGTTGACAGCACGGGCTTGATATCGACGACCGGGGTCCCATCAATCGCTTCGATCGGTCCCACTTTGACGCTCGTGCCGACGATTTCCCGAACCGTCACCCGATGCAGGCCCAACGGGTTGGGTCGATCGGGGGACCGGGTCGCGAAGACGCCGATCAGAGGCTTGGTCTGGTCATTGCGCGGATGCGTTTTCAAAATATCTCGCTCAGCCTGATGCAACCAGGTAATCACGATCAGTTCAGCGCCCACCTCGATCCCCTCCAGCCCCTCTGCCACCGCCGCGTCCACGTCGAGCCAGGCGTCGGGCGCGCCTTCGCGGCCCTGGTTGGGGGCTGCTCTACGATCTTTGAGAGGCAAGCGAAGGAATCCAATTGGATAGAGTGAATAGTGAGTCTCCTGCATGACGTTCCCTCCAGAATCTAGAGCAACCGAATCAGAGCAGACCTGTGCTGCGCACAGCAGAGCAGAGCAAGCATCGTCTGGCAACGCTGATGGGCCTGCCGGGGGTTACTTCCCGAACATGCTCTCCAATGTACAAGGCAACCGATACGTGGCTTGGTGAGCAGGGGAAGGGAAGTACCGATCCACAAGCTGTTGCGCCTGATCCCGGCTCTGGATCGCAAGTGTCTGGCACAGTACGGCTATATCGGCACCGTCTTTCTCGGGTCTGCCTATCATGAGCTTGCAGGCCAGGAGATAGCCGAGATCTCTCGGGGCATAGAGATGCAGCTTGCTATAGGCTTGCAGCAGGCGCATCGGAGGAAGCTCCTGCTCGCTCAATTCCAGTAAAAAGAGCGCAGAGTCATCATTGATGAACTGCTGGCGCTCGCCTTTGAGTCCGTGGTGTTTCCCGATCTCTCTGATGATGCGGCGAATCTTGTCGGCGATCGAGGAGTGGAAGACGAGGGTGCACTCCTGGCTGCCCAGCATCTCAAAAATAATCACGTCCACGGAGTCGGTTGGCTGAGTGGTAATCCCCTGTAACAGCAAGCACGCCCCTCCGACCAGGAGCACACTCATCGGCTCCGGACCAGGAAAAGCTTCCACCAGGGCCTCGTCGAATTCCTTCAGTAACGCCTCTAATTCCGACTTCGTCATAGCAATTGCTTCTTTTGCCTGCTGTCCCTCTAGCGATGTTGACCCTTCCTGATTACGCTCAGACGAATTTGTATCCCATTCTTTTTCTTCACTAGCGAATCGGCAATGGCTCTTGTAAGTAGAAAGTACCCTTTTCCCGCCAGACTCTACCCTGTGGGTAGAGCAGCAAGGCCCAGGATTGCGCCTTGATGGCTGTTTGGAGAGCGAAACTCTCTTCGCCTACCCAGAGGGTAGGCGAAGGAAGTGGAACCACGTATGGCGACTTCTGTCATCGCTGGACGATCGCCGACTCTTCGACATCGCACTGCACATTGTGACCCTGGCGGCCTGCAGGGGGCCCAGCCACACCAGCGATATCGGCAATAATTTCCGTTTTGTTTGCCTCCGAGAAGAAGAGTTACGAGAGTTGTTATCGCGTAAATAGAGGCTATTCGCTCAGGGGAGATGCTCTCCACAAGAGTAACATACCGAGGCAGTAGTGGTTACATGAGGGTAAAGCGATGACAGAACCAGGGAGAGCCTATCATGCGCAGGAAGCAGAATCTCAAAGTGCGGCAGGACGTACCAGTTCCATCGACCGCTCTTCGTGCTACAGAGGCACTTGAGCAGCAGGTGCGAGCGCACCCGGTGATGCAGGAAGTAATGCGTCTCTTTGACGCGCGCATTGTCGCCATTACGCGGGTCGGAAGAAGTAAGAGTGCCGAACGCCCGGCAGCAGAGCAACAGGCATTGGGCTTTTCTTCACAGGTGTAAGGAGGGAGATGTGTGGTCATTCACTACACTGGCCATGCAATCTTCAATGCAGGACCAACCGCTATTACTGAGAATGTCAGAAAACATGAACGGGAAAACTTTACTATGGCGGATATTTAAGACGCCGCTGGCTTGATGAAACACTACAAACTCAAGCACGTTTTAAGAGCTGGCGCGGTCATAAGAACTTGCCCCACTTGAGGGGTCCGAAATGGGATGTCGCCTGCGTTATTCAGAGCGCTTGCCGGTGCTGCCTGGGAACCTGCCCCATTTGAGGGGTTTGAAATGGAACGTTGAGCCAACGAGTAACTGTGCTTTGCCACGATCGGATTCCAGTTTTGCCAGAAATTGTAAATCTCGGTTTCGGGTTTCGGTATCTATGCGGTTTATCGCCTTTCAAGGTGAAGCCTGCTCTACTGTGTTCTTCCCTGCAAGAAAGAAACCAGACTAGCGAGAAGCTGTCACAAGTCTTTCCCATTAATAAATACACCGAGAGTAGCTAACAGCGAACTGACCGGAATCCAAATTTGTCGTAAGGGAAGAATTCTCCTGGTGGTGGTAAAGTCACGAGAGACGGTGGTGGCCGGATGATCCTGCGTGATCAGCACCTGTACAGTCAGCCTGCTGGAAAGGGGGGTATCTTCCCCACTGACTAAATAGGTTGGCTGTACTGTTCGTTTCTCTCCTGGGATTATTTCATCGAAGGTCAGCTGATTCGTTCCACTGAGTTGATAATCGATGTCAGGCGAACTTAAAAAAATGTGGATAGTGGCTTCCTTTTGCGCACTTGTATTTTGGACAGATACCCCCGCGTTCCCCGACTCACCTTGCTCAAGCGATGCTGGCATCTGAATGGTTACGGTACCTCCCGGCACCGGAAAGACCATTGTCTGTAATCCCGGATGGGTGTAGATATAGACGCCGACCGCCAACGCGACGAGCACGAAGGCTGCTGCCCATCGGATCCTTTGTGGCCATCGGGATTTCATAGAGGGCAACTCCAGGTGCTGTTTCCCCCACGCTTCAATGAGCGTCCCGGCGATGTAGTACTCTTCTGTTCCTTGCTTGCTCACCTTCGCCAGGCTCACAAGATCGCTCATCTTTTCGCCAATGACCTTGACCGGGTAACCAAGCCGCTCCGCTACCTGTCTCACCGTCAAGCCGGGTCGGTTGGCCAGAAGCGCGAGGATATTCTTGGTGAGCGTATCCAGGTTGTGACCGGTGTAGAAATCGCGCAGTACTGGTCCTCTCGACTCGAAAACGCTCTCCTTGACTTTCTCCTGCCAATTGTCGGGTACCTGTCCCTTCCCACCATACTGTTCGATGATTGTCTCGCAGACAGCCTGGACGTAAAAAGCCTTGCTTTGTGTCCAGCCCATTACAGTACGGATCATATCGTTGCTCTCATACTGAGGAGGGAGAGAAGGGATCAGGAGATCCTTGACCAGATATGTCTCCACCGGGAAACGGGAAGGTGCCTTGAGGTAATAAGCATGCACGTTATGGACAAGCGGGGAGGTCTTTTCTTTGATCTGCCTGTACCAACCCTCAGCGCCCGCGAAGACCATACAGATACGGGGACAGGATTCAATTGCACTACGCAAATTTCGAGCTATCTGCTCTCCATCGGAAAAATCTTGAAGGCACTCCATCTCATCAAACAAAATCACAAAACGTCCATTTCCGGGAGCAGCCTGGAGCGCCTGAAATACCTCAGGAATCGTCGCAGGGATCGCTGAGGATGGTGACGGAAGCAAAAGTTGATTTCCTCCCAACCTTTGGGCGGGAATCAGTCCCTGGTCGCACAAAGCCATAAAGATCATACGAGCGAGGGTCTCTTGCTCCCATCTGCTCACATGCTGCAAATTGAGATGAATGGCCTTTGAAGGAGACGAGACCGTAGCTTTGAGCGCGTCGATCGCGCTTTTTAGGTTGAGGTCGATCAGATTGCCACGATACTGGTCTATTTGACCGGTGATAATATCCCGTATCAGAAACAAGAGAGCTTTTACCGATTCGCCGCTCCCCAAAGAGAGCGACACTATGGCCCTGGGCGATATGGTCGAGGAAGACCGTAATATCGTCTGTGCGTCCCGTGATCAACCGCTTGTACGCTGGGCTATCGACGGTTGAAGTGGTGTAAGGATTTTGCATTGTTTTACCCCTCCTTCAAAGCCCTCGCTGTCCACTGTTCAAATAATCCCGCCGAGAAGTGGTAACGCTCTTGCGCCTTGACTATAATCTGCCAGTCTAGCAGGCGCAGGAGGTTCCCACTTGAAGGGGAGAGGTAAGGCTCACCCCTTACCAGCGCTGCCAGGAATGCATGCTCTTTACGCGTCGCCCGGCGCCAAATCCCAGAGCGGAACGCGTGAAAGAGGTCATTGCTGATCTTTTGCTCCGCCAGTTCCACTTCTGTATTGTCGATGAGCTTGGTGTCCAGTTGCTGGGCATACGCAAATGCTTCGTAGCAGAGCGCCTGGCAATAATATGGTTGGCAGCCGCTAAAGGAGGAGATACGTTCAATGGCATCAGGCAAGAAAGTTACTCCCAACATCTCTGCTGGTTTGACGATCGACACCATCCCGTGTTGTGTGTACTAGTAGAGCTTTCTAAAGAGGGAAATGGGAGAGAATACTACAGGCATAGAATGTTTGTGTTACATTCTTGCATCAACACAAGGAGGAAACTATGCCTGTCCCCAAGAAGCGTACCACATCGACCTCTGAAGCGACACAAGTGGAGTCATCGGACCACACCATGCCCGATGAGCAAGAATTTCGCCTCCGCATGCGAAACCTTGCCGTAAGCGCGATGCGGGTCTTGATTGAAGACGTCATGCGCGAGGAGCTTGAGCAGTGTCTCTGTGCAAAATGGGGAGAATGCACCCCTGAACGAAAAGGATATCGCAATGGCTCGTACACACGAGACTTGGTGACGAAGACCGGACGCCTTGAGGACCTCTCCGTGCCTCGAGACCGCGCGGGCCAGTTCCACACACAGGTGTTTGAGCGGTATAGCCGGTATGAACCTGAGGTAGCGGAAGCATTAACGGAGATGTTTGTCAGTGGCACCAGTACTCATAAAGTGGGGAACGTCGCGGAAAAACTGCTGGGCGTCGCCCCCAGCGCCAGCGCGGTGAGTCGCCTCAACCAAACCTTGACCGAACAATTTGAGACCTGGCGAGAGCGTCCTCTGCTCACCCACTATCGCATCCTGTACCTGGATGGCATTCATTTTACCGTTCGGCATGGAGGACAAACCGACCCGACCATCATCTTAACTGCGTTGGGAGTGGACCTGGAAGGCACCAAAGACGTATTGGCTTTGCGGGCCTGTGCCGAGGAAGACAAAGATGGGTGGAGTTGTCTTTTACAGGACCTGCGCCGCCGGGGGGCAACACAGATGGATCTGATCGTGACCGATGGGCACGAGGGACTGCTTTCAGCCGTCTCCACTCTCTTTCCTGCGACGCCACGCCAGCGGTGTTTGGTCCACAAGCAGCGCAATGTGCTGAATGCCATCGCTCATCGCGAGCAGAAGGAGGTAGCGACAGAACTGGCTGGGATCTGGAAATCGGCTTCCAAAGAAGAGGCGCTCACCCAATTGGCAGCCTTCAAAGGCAAATATCGCCTACGCTATCCAGAAGCGATTCGTAGCCTGTGTGAAGATGAAGACCATCTTCTGACGTTTTATGCCTTTCCACAGGTCATGCATCGCTACATTCGGAGCACCAATGCCATTGAAAGCTTGTTTAGCAATGTTCGGCAGCGCACCGATCAGATTGACGCCTTCACGACGGAGACGTCTTGTCTGACAATCGTCTGGGCTGTGATGCAAGATATCCACCTGCCACGAATTCCCGTCGACTAAACGCTCAGCACTCATTGCTGTTGGCGTACCAGCAACCAGCCGAAAAGGGTGGTTCGGGAGGAGGTGCTGTTTTCTGCTCTTCCTGTGTAACAGAAACACGGTACTCCCTCGCGGAAAGAGGTATCTCTTGATTGCTTTTGTAAGCCTCGGTCGCTTTCTCTGTTCTGTCAAATCCTTTGGACCGGATGGCTCAGTCTTCTATTTCTATTTGCTTGTTAGTTGCTTACCTTTACACACAACACGGGATGGTGTC
>WNGM01002113.1_pt1 | contig 24016 bp, 21 predicted proteins | sample 5400571 | NCBI WGS metagenome assembly WNGM01 (sample SAMN13153378, study PRJNA577476) | soil metagenome | isolation source: 100 cm soil or saprolite under Garry oak tree replicate 2 | place: USA:California | collected 2016-06-15 | reverse complement strand
CTCTAGCGGAGCCATTGCCGCGCAACCGGCCCCGTTGGCTGCTCTGGGCGGGGGGTGCATTGGCTCTCGCAATATGTCTCGCGATCTTGCTGATGTGGGGAATTCTCGGTCCTGCATATATTTTTGATCTAATTGCCGCGTACTGCGCCTAGAGCGGAATGACTTTCAGCAGGCCGTGGCATGGCGACGGGTCGCACGCGTGGACGATCGCTGCCTCGGGATTCGCGCGCTTGCCCCATCCTCCTGCCGGCATCAGCCTGTGGATTGTTGTGCATGGCGCGGAATCGGATTGACGCGAAACCGGGCCGCGCTACACTTCATCCTGCACGGGCGACCACGTGGCGAAGAGTGGGGTGAGAGGACGCAATCCCCACCGCGCAGCCTTATAGTCGCACCTCGGAGTGGCGCCCGTGCGCCTTTCAGCTTTCCCGGCCGCCGCGAGCGGCCGTTTTCGTTTCGGCGAAACCGCAACCCACCGCCCGGCGGCGTGACTGGGAATTGTCGGGACTGGACAAAATGGCCATTGAATGGCTATATTGCTGGGCATGGGCACCCATAGCGTGGCCGAGGCCAAGAACCGATTGCCGGAGTTGATTGACCGCGCGCTTGAAGGCGAGGACGTGGTGATCACGCGCCACGGCAGGCCCGTTGTGGAGCTGAAGCCTATTCCGGAAGCTGCGCGGTGTGTGTCGCCAGAAGATCTGGATTGGCTGGCCGCGCGCCGGATCGGCAGGCTATCGCCAGCGGAAAACGCAGGAAGCCTGGTGAGCAGGATGAGGGATGAGGAAGAGCGTTGAGTCTCTACCTCGACGCCAGCGTTCTCGTTGCCCTATTCACAGACGATCCATTCACCCGTCGAGCTGACAGTTTCTTGCGCGAGAATGCGTCGGTTTTGATGGTCAGCGATTTCGCGGCTGCCGAATTCGCCTCAGCTCTTGGCCGTCAGGTGCGGACGAAGGAAATTGCGCAACGACAGGCAAGGATTGCGCTCGCTACATTCGACTCGTGGACGGCGCGGATCGCGCGGCGCGTCGAGATCGGGCCAGCGGACGTAAAGGCGGCCGAAGCCTTCCTGCGTCGCCTCGATCTCAAGCTGCGGACGCCGGATGCGATCAATATCGCGATTGCACAACGCATCGGGGCCGCTCTCTTCACGTTCGACGCGGCCATGATCAAGAGCGCGCGCGCGCTCGCAACCCCAGTGGCTGGAATATGAGCTTTCTCTGTGTTCGGATAGGGCGGTACACGCCGCGATGATGCGCGCCCGTTCTTCCGCCCAATCGCGCGCCATAGTGCCAGCCGAATGACCTCAGGAGGCCTGCTTGGCCCGGATCGCTTCCTTGATCGACACGGCCGCAGAGGATTTCCGCGCCAATGCCGCGCAGATGCGCGCGCTCGCGCTCGCGCTCGAAGCGCGACGCGCCGAAGCGGCCGAGGGGGGTCCCAAGCCCGCCCGCGAGCGCCATCTCGAGCGCGGCAAGCTGTTGCCGCGCGACCGCGTCATGCACCTGATCGACCCGGGCTCGCCGTTCCTGGAGCTCTCGCCGCTCGCCGCCAACGGCATGTACGAGGATGCGATCCACGCCGCCGGCGTGATCACCGGGATCGGCCGCATCGAGGGACGCGAATGCGTCATCGTGTGCAACGATTCCACCATCAAGGGCGGCACCTATTACCCGATGACGGTGAAAAAGCACCTGCGCGCCCAGGAGATCGCCCGGGAGAACCGGCTGCCCTGCATCTATCTGGTGGATTCCGGCGGCGCCAACCTGCCGCACTGGACCGAAGTGTTTCCCGACCGCGAGCATTTCGGCCGCATTTTTTACAACCAGGCCACGCTCTCCGCGCTGGGCATCCCGCAGATCGCGGTGGTGATGGGCTCGTGCACGGCGGGCGGCGCTTATGTGCCGGCGATGTCGGACGAGACCATCATCGTGCGCAAGCAGGGCACGATCTTCCTCGGCGGTCCCCCGCTGGTGAAAGCCGCCACCGGCGAGGTCGTCTCGGCGGAGGATCTCGGCGGCGCCGACGTGCATGCCCGGCATTCCGGGGTGGCCGATCATTATGCGGCCGACGACCGCCACGCGCTCGCCATCTGCCGGCGCATCGTCGGCAATCTCAACACCAGGAAACGCATCGACCTGGCGCTCGCCGAGCCGCGCGAGCCCGCCTACGACATAGCCGAGCTCGACGGCATCGTGCCGGTCGACCTCAAGAAGCAATACGACGTCCGCGAGGTGATCGCGCGCCTGGTCGACGCTTCGGAGTTCGACGAGTTCAAGAAGCTCTACGGCACGACGCTCGTCACCGGCTTTGCGCACCTGTGCGGCATGCCGGTCGGGATCCTGGCCAATCAGGGCATCCTCTATTCGGAAAGCGCGCTCAAGGCCGCGCATTTCATCGAGCTCGCCTGCCAGCGAAAAATCCCGCTGCTGTTCGTGCAGAACATCGCGGGGTTCATGGTCGGCCGCGATTACGAGGCGGGCGGCATCGCCAAGGATGGCGCCAAGATGGTGACGGCGGTCGCCTGCGCGCAGGTGCCGAAGCTCACGTTGATCATCGGCGGCTCCTACGGCGCCGGCAATTACGGCATGTGCGGGCGGGCCTACTCGCCGCGCTTTCTGTTCATCTGGCCCAATGCGAGAATTTCGGTCATGGGCGGGGAGCAGGCTGCCTCGGTGCTCGCCACGGTGCGCCGCGACAACATCGAGGCCAAGGGCGACACGTGGAGCGCCGAGGAGGAGGAAAAATTCAAGCAGCCGATCCGCGACAATTACGAGCGCGAGGGAAATCCCTATTACGCGACCGCCCGGCTGTGGGACGACGGCATCATCACGCCGCAGGAAACCCGGCGCGTGCTCGCTCTCGCGCTCTCGGCCGCGCTCAACGCGCCGATCGAAGCGACGCGGTTCGGGGTGTTTCGGATGTAGGAGCTTGGTCGTAGGGTGGGTTGAGCGGCGCGAAACCCGCCACGCCGAGCCAGCGGTTGGAACGGTGGGTTTCGCGCCCGCGGCGCTCGACCCGCCCCGCACTCGAAAAGGCGCGGTTCGCAGTCGAGGAGGAACCCTGATGCTTGGTCGCAATAGCTCCCTCGCTTGCAGAATCTTCGTTGCTGCGCTGAGCGTCATCGCCGGCTGTGGGGCTGCCGCCGCCCAGGGCGCCTCCCCGCCGCCGGCGGTCGCGGTGACGCCTGCGGCCAGCCGCCAGGTGACGGAGACCGGCGATTTCATCGGCCGCGTGACCGCGATCGACAAGGTCGACATTGTCGCGCGGGTGCCCGGGTTCATCCAGGACCGGCATTTCACCGAAGGGCAGCAGGTCAAGGCCGGCGACCTCCTGTTCCGCATCGAGCAGGCGACCTACATCGCCGCGGTCGACCAGCAGCGCGCCAATCTCGCCAAGGCCAAGGCCGCGGAGGTCAACACGGCGCTGCAGCTGGAGCGCGGCAAGGAGCTGGTGCGCAACCACAACATTGCGCAAGCCACGGTCGACCAGCGCGCGGCCGATGAGGCGGCAGCGCAGGCCAATGTGTTGCAGGCGGAGGCGACGCTCCAGCAGGCGGAGATCAATCTCGGCTACACGGAGATCCGCTCGCCGATCGATGGACGGATCGGATTTGCGAATTTCACCGTGGGCAATCTGGTCGACTCCTCGTCCGGAAAGCTCGCGACGATCGTCAGCCAGGACCCCATCTATGTGGTCTTTCAGTCGAGCGAGCGCGATATTCTCGAGTACAAGCGCAGGATCGGTGCATCGACCGACAAGAACGTGCACCTGACCGTTCACATCAGGCTGCCCAACGGCAGCGCCTATCCGCATGCCGGCCTCACCAACCTGCTCGATGTCCAGGTCGACCCCGCCACGGACACCGTGGCGGTGCGGGCGCAACTGCCGAACCCGGAGGGTCTTCTGATCCCCGGCGGGATCGTCGGCGTCACTGCGGAGCGGGGCGCGCCGCGATCGGCGCTGGTGGTTCCGCAGTCCGCCGTCCTGCTCGATCAGGCCGGCCGTTATGTCCTGGTGGTCGACGAGGCGAAGAAGGTCGAGCTGCGACGCGTGACGACCGGCGTCGAGCAGGGCAGGGACGTCGTCGTGACGGACGGGCTCAAGGAAGGCGAGCTGGTGATCGTCGAAGGGATACAGAAGGTGCACCCCGGTCAAGTCGTCGCCGCGAGCGTCGTGCCGAGAAACTGACACCGATGTTTTCCAGCCTCTTCATCGACCGGCCGCGGCTCGCCTTCGTCGTCGCCATCGTCATCACGCTGGCCGGCATCATTGCCGTCACGGTGATCCCGATCGCACAGTTCCCGGACATCGTGCCGCCGCAGGTGACGCTGTCCGCGACCTACCCGGGCGCCGATGCCGAAGTGATCGAGACCACGGTGGCGCAGCCGATCGAGGAGCAGATCAACGGCATCGACAACGCGCTGTATTATCAGTCCGCCAGCGGCGCCGACGGCAGCTACACCCTCAACGTGACCTTCGCGCTCGGCACCGATCCCGACATCAACACCGTCAACGTGCAGAACCGCGCCAGTCTCGCCACGCCGCAGCTGCCCCCGGAGGTGTCGCGCACCGGCCTGACCATCCGCAAGAAATCCGCCGCTTTGCTGCAGGTCATAAGCATCTACTCGCCGAAGGACACCTACGATGCCATTTATCTGAGCAATTACGCGACCATCAACATCATCGACACGCTGGCGCGGATCAAAGGCGTCGGCCAGGCGACTCTGTTCGGGCCGCTCGACTATTCGTTGCGCATCTGGCTCGACCCCGACCGGCTCACCGAGCTCAACCTGACGCCGAACGACGTCATCTCGGCGGTGCAGAACCAGAACGTCCAGGCGGCTCTCGGGCGGGTGGGCGCGGCACCGATCACCAACGAGCAACAGGTCCAGATCACCATCAAGACCAAGGGCCGGCTGTCCCGCCCGGAGGAATTCGCCGCCATCGTCCTGCGCACCAATCGCGACGGCTCGGTCGTCCGGGTCAAAGACGTCGCCCGCATCGAGATGGGCGCGAAATCGCAGGACCGCCACAGCCGCTTCAACGGCGCCCCCGCGGCCGCGATCGGCATCTACCAGACGCCGGGGTCCAACGCCGTCGACGTGACCCGCAACGTTCGCGAAGCCATGAACACCCTGGCGACGCGTTTCCCCAACGATCTGGCCTACACCGTGTTCTTCGACACCACGGTGTTCGTCACCGCGACGATCAAGGAGGTCATTCGCACGCTGGCCGTGGCCATCGCCCTGGTGGCTCTGGTGGTGTTCCTGTTCCTCGGCAGGTTGCGGACGACGCTGATCCCGCTGGTCGCCGTGCCGGTGTCGATCATCGGCACGTTCGCCGTGATGCTGGCGATCGGCTATTCGGCCAACACCGTCTCGTTGCTGGCGCTCGTGCTCGCTATCGGCATCGTGGTCGATGACGCCATCGTCGTCGTCGAGAACATCGAGCGGGTGATCGAGGAGGAACCCGAGCTGTCCGTGCCGGAGGCGTGCAAGAAAGCCATGGCGGAGATTACCGGCCCGATCCTCGCCATCACCCTCGTGTTGTTGTCGGTATTCGTTCCCGTGGCCTTCATCCCCGGCATCAGCGGCCAGCTTTTCCGCCAATTCGCGGTGGCGGTCTCGGTATCGATGCTGATCTCGGCGCTCAACGCGCTGACCTTGAGTCCGGCGCTGTGCGCGGTGCTCCTGAAGCGCGGCCAGACGAGCCGCGGCCCGATGCGCTACGTCCTGGGCGCGATCGACGGTGTCCGCAACGGCTACGTGGCGGTGGTGCGCCGGCTGGTACGCGTGGCGATCGTCGGCGTCGTGGCCGTCGCCGGCGTGCTGGCGACCGCGGCGTGGCTGTTCAACAAGACGCCGCAGAGCTTCTTGCCGGAAGAGGACCAGGGCGCCATCTTCGCCGCCCTGCGGCTTCCGGAAGGCGCCTCGATCAACCGCACCGAGGCGGTGGTCAAGCAGGTCGAGGACATCGTCACGCCGATCCCGGGCGTCGAAGGCGTGATTTCCGTGGTCGGCCTGAATTTCATCGACTACGTCGCATCGTCGAACCAGGCGTTCTTGGTCATCCGGCTCAAGCCCTACGAAGTGCGCACCGATCCGGCACAGGGCGCCGGCGCGATCATCGCGCGGCTGCGGCCGCAGATGGCGGCCATCAAGGGCGCCATCGCCTTTCCGTTCAACCTGCCGCCCATCCTCGGCCTGGGCAGCACCGGCGGCTTCCAATACGTGCTGGAGGCGTTGCAGGGCCAGCCCCCTTCCGACGTCGCGGCGACGCTTCGTGGCCTGCTGGTGACGGCCAATGGCCAGCCGGAGCTCGCGGGCGTGTTCAGCACGTACACCGCCGACACGCCGCAGATCTACCTCGATATCGACCGCGACAAGGCGCAGGTGCTCGGCGTCAAGATCAGCGACATCTTTAATGCCTTGCAGTCGACGCTGGGCAGCTTCTACGTCAACGACTTCAACGTGTTCGGCCGCACTTGGCAGGTCAACGTCCAGGCCGAGACGTCGTTTCGCGACAAGGTGGACGACATCAATCGGATCTATGTGCGCAACGCCCAGGGGGCGATGGTGCCGATGCGCGCGGTGGCCGAGGCGAAGCTGGTGCAAGGGCCGCAAACGGTGCTGCGTTACAATGGATACCGCAGCGCGACCGTGAACGGCGCGGCGAAGCCCGGCTTCAGTTCCGGCCAGTCGCTCGCGGCGATGGAGCGCATCTCGGCCACCACCCTGCCGGCCGGCTACAGCTTCGAATGGACCGGCACCGCGCTGCAGGAGAAAGCGGCGAGCGGACGCACGGGTATCGTGCTCGGCCTAGCCGTGCTGTTCGCTTATCTGTTTCTCGTTGCGCTCTACGAGAGTTGGAACATTCCGGTTTCCGCCCTGCTGTCGGTCAGCGTCGGGATACTCGGCGCGATCGGCGCGGTGGCGGTGGCGGGACTGAGCTTCGACGTTTACGCGCAGATCGGACTCGTCGTGCTGATCGCGCTCGCCGCCAAGAACGGCATCCTGATCGTGGCGTTTGCGGTAGAGCAGAGGGAGCTCGGCAAGGACATCGAGGCGAGCGCCATCGAGGCGGCGGGCCTGAGATTTCGCCCGGTGATGATGACCAGTTTCGCGTTCATCCTCGGGCTGCTGCCGCTTGTCGTCGCGCGCGGGGCCGGGGCCGCCACGCGCCATGCGGTCGGCACCCCGGTGTTCGGCGGCATGATCGCCGCATCCGTGTTCGGGATTTTCGTCATTCCGCTGCTCTACGTGACCGCGGAACGTCTGCGCCGCCGGACGCGAAGCCAGAAAACGCAGTGATCGCGGCCCGGTCGAAGAAACAGCGGGCGCACGGCGTTGGCTGCGAGCAAATATCCGAGAGGCGAACGGATCGGTTTCGCGCTTGCGGCGCTCGACCCACCCTGCGATCGGAGAGATTCGGACGGCGTCAGGTGCGCTCGACCAGCCGGTTCCAGGTATGCCGGACCCGGTCCGTGAACACATGCCAGTTATGGTCGACCACGTCCCAGTTCACCATCGGCTTCGTCACGTCGCCGGCTGGGGCCTGCGCCGTGGCCACGGCCGTTCCGACCGTCATGGAGTCGTAGATGTAAGCTCCGGCGATGGTGATGAAAATACCGAGAAGGACTCCCAAAAATACCCGCATCGGTCTCTCCCTCGAAACGCGGTCCGGCTCTCAACGCGGGTGCGCCGGCCCGGTTCCCGCGACAGGGGCTATTTGGCGGATTTCGCCATCTCCTCGCGCTTCCACAGATCCCAAGCGCGCAGGTGAACCTGATCGATCACCTTGTCGGCCTTTTCCGATTCCTCCGGCGCCAGGAAGGTGATCGGGCCGCCGATCTCGATCGCCTGCGTCTGCAGGCGCGCATTGACCTCGGTATAGATCGCGCGGAACACGGCGAGCGGCAGGCTCGGCCCCGCCACCGCCATGCCGTGCCCGCGCATCAGCACGACCGCGCCGCGACCCAGCGCCTCGGCCAGCGCTTTTCCGAGCTGGGCGTTCGAGACCAGCATGTCGGTCATGCCGCCGACCTTGCGGATCTCGAACACGGGCACCTGCGGCGAGAGAAACGCGGAAATGTGGAACATCGGCTGCATCGGCACCTGGGTGGTGCCGAAGGGAATGACAGCAGGGGAATGCGAGTGGATCACCGCCTTCACGTCGGGCCGGGCCTTGTAGATCTCGGCGTGAATGAAACGCTCCAGGTAGCCGGCGCGGCCGCGCGCGTCGACGGCATTGCCGTCGAGATCGTATTCCAGGACGTCGGCCGCCGTGACCAGGGCCGGAGCGAGCGAGCGCGACATCAGGAACCGGTCGGGATTGGTCGGATGGCGAATGCTGACGTGACCGAACCCGTCGAGCACGCCCTGACTCGCAAGCACGTGGTTGGCGATCACGAGGTCGTCCAGCAGCGCAGCTTCGACCGGTCCGCCGGAAGCCGGCGCGGGATTGCCTGTCGCCGTTTGCGCGCTGCTCGAGCCGGCGGCGCAGCTGAGGGCGAACCAGCCGGCAATCAGGGCTTGAAGCACATGCAGGCTCTTCATCGGCAGCTCCCATTTTGTCGCATGGGCCGATGCCCAGCGCGGATCAACGCGCGGCAGCACTCGGCGGATCTAGCCTCGTGCCGCGCCGAGGATACTCCGGGTCGCCGCCTTCACAATGGCCGTCGCGCTCGCGGTATGGTAACGCCTACCGCGCTGCGCCATACTGGCGCGGGGAGCCGCAGCGGTGGATCATTGGCATGCCTTTCCCCGACATCGATGTTGCCGCCGGAACCGTCACGCTTGCGATTTGGCAATCGGCAATTCTCGCCGGACTGCTGCTTCTGTTCGTTTTTCTCGCGGTCTATCGCGCCCAATGGCCGACCGTTGTCGGACCGGCCGTTCGCCTGAGCCTGGCCTTGTTCGGCATTGTGGCGGCCTGGACCGTGGTCGATCGATTGGCCGAGCGCGATCGCGCCGATGAGCGCCGCGCGCTCGATCAGCGCATCCTGGAACTGAGCGCGCGCGCATTGGCCCCCGGCTCTGCGCTCGGATGCCTCGAACCGAACTTGGGCGAGACGATCGATGCTGCCTGCGAGAAGGCGGTCTTTGCCGGTCCGGAGACGATTGCCGGGGCAACCGCCTATGTTGCGGGGAGCTTGTCGCTGCTGGCGGACGCCGCGGCGAATGGATGGGACATCTACTACGACGCTGCGCTCGCCGCGCTGCGCCACCGGCTCGAGATCGACCGGTTCGGCTTGGTTGCCCAGGTGCTGGCCGGGGAGGGCTGTAGCGCGGCGAAATGCGAGAAATTGGCGCTGTTCGCCGATGCGAATCGCGTGAGCGCCAATCTCAAGGCGCGGACCTTCGAGAATCTCGTCGCGCGGAATTCCGCCGGATGGCCGCAACCGGCATCCGCCGCGGCCCCCGCCGCTCCGGTCGCGGCGGCCCCGCCCCCGCCCGGTCCTGCACCAAGCGTCGGGAACGGGATCAACTTTCCTTCGGCGGCCTCCATTCCGCCCGTCAGCATCATGACGGACGAGCCCTCGCAGCCGCCAAGCCAGACCGGCCCTGGGCCGGCGTCGGGAGCCGGCCCGCAAAAGCGGCCGCCTGCACCGGCGCGCCCGGCCGCGCGCGCGCAGACGGCACCGGCGGCGCCGCCGATCCAGATCGGTCCGCCGCCCGCGGCCAACGCCGGGACCGAGCCGCCCCCGCAATGACCTGCCGGACGTTCTTGGCAGCGATTTCTCGAATTTCCGGGTGAGTCGACACCCAATGTTCGCATCGGTCCTCATCGCCAACCGCGGCGAGATCGCTTGTCGGATTGCGCGCACCGCCAGGAAGCTCGGGCTGCGCTCGATCGCGGTCTATTCCGACGCGGACGCCGGCGCGCTCCACACCCGGCTTTGCGATGAAGCCTACCGCCTCGGGCCGGCTCCCGCGCGCGAGAGTTATCTAGCCATCGACAAGCTGGTCGAATTGGCCCGGCGCGCAGGCGCCCAATGCATTCATCCCGGGTACGGCTTCTTGTCGGAGAACGCCGAATTCGCCGAAGCCTGCGCTGCCGCCGGAATCGTTTTCGTCGGTCCATCCCCGGGCGCGATCCGCGCCATGGGCCTCAAGGGCCAAGCCAAGAAGCTGATGGAACGCGCCGGCGTGCCGGTCGTGCCCGGCTATCACGGCGAGCGCCAGGAGACGAAATTCCTTGCCCAAAAGGCCGAGGAGGTCGGCTATCCGGTGCTGATCAAGGCGGTGGCGGGCGGCGGCGGCAGGGGCATGCGGCGCGTCGAGGAACCCGCCGAATTCGAAGCCGCGCTGCAGTCCGCAATCCGGGAGGCGCAGTCGGCGTTCGGCAACGGCCAGGTCCTGATCGAGAAGTACATAGCCTCGCCGCGGCACGTCGAGATCCAGGTGTTCGGCGATCGCCACGGCAGTGCCATGCACCTGTTCGAGCGCGATTGCTCGCTGCAGCGCCGGCATCAAAAGGTGATCGAGGAGGCGCCCGCGCCCGGCATGACCCCCGAGGTCCGAGCCGCCATGGGAAAAGCGGCGGTCGAAGCCGCCAAGGCCGTCGGTTATGTCGGCGCCGGTACGGTCGAGTTCATCGCCGACGGCTCGAGAGGCCTCCGGCGCGATGCATTCTGGTTCATGGAGATGAACACCAGGCTCCAGGTCGAGCATCCGGTGACCGAGGCCATCACCGGTCTCGATCTCGTCGAATGGCAGTTTCGGGTCGCCGCGGGCGAGAAGCTACCCTCGCTCGATGTCGCCATGGCGGGCCACGCCGTCGAAGCCCGCGTCTACGCCGAGGACCCGGAACGGGGGTTTCTGCCGTCGACGGGGAGGATCATTGCCTTGGAGTTCCCGGCGCGCGACGGCATTCGGGTCGACGCCGGGGTCGAGCAGGGGACGCAAGTCACGCCGTTTTACGATCCGCTGATCGCGAAAGTAATCGCCCGCGGGGCGACCCGGCGGGAGGCGCTCGAAGCTCTGGCCTCGGCGCTCGATCGCACGCTCGTTGCCGGACCCCGCACCAATCTCGCTTTCCTTGCGGCGCTGTGCCGGGCCGAGGATTTCCGCAAGGCGCAATTCGATACCGGCTTCATCGATCGCAACCTGGCGGCGCTCGGCGCCGTCCCGAAGGAGCCTGATCGAGCCGCGGCCGCGAAGGGCGTGGCCGAGCTCCTTGCGCGGGAAGCCAAGCGGATCGCGGCACGCGCTCGATCCGCCTCGGAAGAGGCCGCCTCGCCGTGGAATTCGCTCGACGGTTTCCAGCTGTGCGGCGCCCGCGCGGTTTGGGTCCCGGTGTCGATCAATGGCGCTCCGGCATCCGCCAGCGCGTCCTACGGTCCGCAGGGCATTTCCGTTTCGATCGATGGCGTCCCCGCGGCTCCCGACGCGCTTGCGTTCCAGGCCGAGAATGCCGTTTACGTCCTGCGCCACGGCCGACAGACATTGGTCCGAATCAAGGATTTCGAGGCGATCGACGTCGACCACCTCGATACCGGCGGCCTCATCGCCGCGCCGATGCACGGCAAGGTGCTTGCCATCCTGGTCCGACCCGGTGCATCGGTAAGCAAGGGCCAGCGCCTTGCCGTGATCGAGGCGATGAAGATGGAGCATGCGTTGATTGCGCCGTTCGACGGTACCGTCGGCGAGATCTCGGCAACGCCAGGCGGCCAGGTTGCCGAAGGCGCCAAAGTGATGACAATCGAGGCAAAGAAGCCCGAGCCGGTTTGATCTCGCCCGACGATCATGGCCTTGCATCTGATCAAGCTCTGCGTCGGCTGCGACAGCGTCAGGGATCTCCGCGACTGGATTCGCGAAAAGTTGCAGGAGAAGAAGCGGCGCAGGCTGCCCCTCGAGCATTGGCATGTCACCCGCATGGTGCCGAAGCGGGCTGACGAACTCATCGACGGCGGCTCGCTCTACTGGGTGATCCGAGGCGAGATATTGTGCCGTCAGCGGCTCCGCGACGTGCGGCCGTTCCGGGACGGGGACGGCATCGGCCGATGCCGGCTGGTGCTCGAGCCGAAGCTGGTGCTCACCGAGCCGCGCCCGTTCCGGGCGTTTCAAGGTTGGCGCTATCTGGAGCCCAGGAGCGCTCCCAAGGACCTCGACCGGGCGGCCCCCGGCGCCGCCGCGATGCCGGAGAGCTTGCGGCGCGAGCTCCGGGACCTCGGCCTGCTGTAGCGCGGCTGCGTTCGAAACTCTCGCCGGCAGCCGGCCGACAGGTCGAAGAATACCCGATCGGGGCATTCCGGTGAGGCCCCGACGCTCGGCGCGGCACCGCGGCGTTGCGATTCCTGCACGCCCGCCCGGTTCTCGTCGTAGGATGCGCCGGGGGCCGGCCCAGGAATTAACCGGAAAAGATCGAGCAATGTGTACATTCGCTTGACGCCGACACGGTTCGATTCGGAAAATGATTCCGGGTAAGGGGTGGCGTTATGTTGCTGCAGGCGCCGGTGGGATTGCCGCGTTCCGGGCACGTGATCGTGCTGGGGAACGAGAAGGGAGGCTCGGGGAAATCGACCACCTCGATGCATGTCACGGTCGCCCTGATGAAGGCCGGCCAGCGCGTCGCCAGCATCGACCTCGACAGCCGTCAAAAAAGCCTCACGCACTACATCGAGAACCGGCGCGCGTGGGCGCAACGTGCCGGCATCGAGCTGGAGCTGCCGACGCATCACCACATCGTGCGGGCGTCCGGCGCCAATGTCGATCAAAACGAGGCAGCGGAATTCGCCTGCTTTGCGGAAGCGATTACCGCCGTCGAGCATTGCCACGATTTCGTGGTCATCGACACCCCGGCCAGCGACAGCTACCTGATGCGGCTCGCCCATTCGATGGCCGACACGCTGGTGACGCCGCTCAACGACAGTTTTCTGGATTTCGACGTGCTGGGCTCTGTCGATCCCGCCACCTTCGCGATCACGGGCATCGGCCATTACGCGGAAATGGCGCGCGAGGCGCGCCGGCAACGCCGACTGGTCGATGGCGGCCTGACCGATTGGGTGGTCATCCGCAACCGGCTTTCCACCCTGGGGTCGCGCAACAAACGGCTGGTGGGGGAGAGCCTCAACGAGCTGGGGCTGCGGCTCGGCTTCCGCCTTGCCGAAGGCTTTGGCGAACGCGTCGTCTATCGGGAATTCTTCCCCCGCGGATTGACCGCGCTCGACAACCTCGACGAAGCAACGCTGGGCGTGCGCCCCAATTTGTCCCATGTGACGGCCCGGCAGGAGGTCAGAACCTTGATCGAGTCGCTCAAATTGCCTCTCGATGAGCGCGGGCGGCGGCGCGCCGCGGCACGCGCGGAATGGTTTGCCTCCCTCGACAAGCCGCTCGAAACCCACGACATCATGGCCGATTGAGGCTGCGCCGCCGGATCTGCGGGCCGGACATTGCCTGGCGCGGCACCGCCATGATCCGCCGAGCCCCCTGTCCGGTCCGTGGCCATTGTGCCGGGCCGGGGGGCACGCCACCTAAATTGCGGTTACAATCTTTTGCCGCCCCGACACATAGGGCTTCGATCGATGGCCAAAGACCGATCCGGCGATCCTCCTGCACCGGCAAGGGGCGGGACCGATCCGGTCCAAGGCGCATCCCGCGCCGAGATCGAGGCCTTCGTGCAGCGCGCTCGCACGCTGGGGCCGACCAAGGAGGCCGGCCGCCGCGGCCGTCTCATCTTCGCTTTGGACGCAACGATGAGCCGGCAGCCGACGTGGGACACCGCGTGCCGGCTGCAAGCCGAGATGTTCCGGGAGGCGGCGGCAGTCGGGGGACTTGACGTCCAGCTGGTCTATTACCGGGGATTCGGCGAGTGCCGGGCGTCGGGCTGGGTTTCGAACGGCGAGCGCCTGGCTCAGCTGATGAGCCGGATCGACTGCCGGGGGGGCCACACCCAGATCGGCAAGATCTTGGCGCACGCGCGGCGCGAGACCGAGAGAGCCAGGGTGCAGGCGCTGGTGTTCATCGGGGATGCCATGGAGGAGGCGCTCGATACGCTCGCCGCCGCCGCGGGCGAGCTCGGGCTTCGCGGCGTTCCGGTATTCCTGTTCCAGGAGGGCGGCGACCCCGTCGCCGAGCAGGCCTTTCGGGAAATCGCACGGCTTACCCGCGGGGCCTATTGCCGGTTCGACGCCGGAGCCGCTCACCAGCTTGCCGAACTGCTGCGCGCCGTCGCCGCCTACGCGGCCGGCGGGATCAAGGCGCTGACGGATCTCTCGACGCGGCGTGGAACGGCGGCGCTCAAGCTTCTCGGGCAGCTCAAGTAATCATGGCCAGTGTTCTTCTGGGCATTGCCGCTCTCGTCTTGTTGCTGTGGGCGCTCAACGCTTTCACGAAAACCGATCCCAGGGTCGCAGCCCGCGTGCTGAAAACCTCGGCAGGCACCGCCGCGCTTGCCGGCGCCGTCATCTTCGTGGCGCTGGGGCGCGTCGGCATCGCTTTGCCGCTGGGGATTGCCGGACTTTTTTTGCTGGGACTGTGGCCGGGCCGCATGGGCTTCGGCCGCCGCGCGCGCAAGAGCCCGGGGCAGGTTTCCCGCGTGCGCTCGGCTTTCCTGGAAATGGAACTCGATCACGACACCGGCGCGATGCGCGGGCGCATCCTCGCGGGCCGCCACGAAGGCGTCGGTCTCGACGCGCTCGACCTTGCCACGCTGTTGGGGCTGCTCGCCGAAATCGACGAGGAGAGCCGCGCGCTACTTGCAGCGTATCTTGACCGCAGGAATCCCGGCTGGCGTGAGCACGCGAAGGCTGATGCGGCAACGGGGACCGGCGGGGCGCCGCGGACCGGGCCAATGACGCAGGAGGAGGCCTATCAGATCCTTGGCCTTGAGCCGGGTGCCGGCGCCGAGGAAATCGGGCGCGCGCACCGAACTCTGATGAAGAAATTGCATCCCGACCAGGGGGGGTCGACGTATCTCGCGGCCCGTATCAACGAGGCCAAAGACACTCTTCTTCGCCGTCATCGCTGAGGACTCCTGACGCAACAATACTCAGCGGTTCCCGTCCGGACGCCATTCCCTTGGTTCTTCTGCGCTCAGTTTCTCAGTGTCATACATGCAATATCGTTACGTTTGAAATAATGGCAGGCAGCTTCGGCCTTCTCTTTGTCGAATCCGGCGAATCGCGCCCGATACAGCTCCTTGGAGCCCTTCACGACCCGCTCGGTGAACCCGTCCGCACTCGCCAGCAGACTATGCGCCATGCTCTGCGCGGAACGCAGCCGCTGCTTGGCTTCCGCCTCGTCGGCAAAGGCGCCGAGTTGGATTATCCACCCGCTGCGCGACATTGCGGCTCGCTGGATGGCCGGCGCCGGGAGGGCCGCCGGCGCACTTGCGGGAGCCGGTTCGCTTTCTGCCGAAACCCTCTGGACCGGTAGCGTGCCGAGAATGCCGGGACGCGCGCCGGGCGGCGGAGGCAGCGGCGCCGGCTCGCTCGCCGGCATGGCCGGGGCTCGCGCGATGGCCGCGGGCGCGGTGCTCACCGCTGCGGCGGGTACGGGAGGTTGTGCCGCAGCGGCCGCGGGGCCCGGAGGAGCTACGGCCCATTGCGGTGGCGCGATGTTTGCCTGCGGCGCCGGCGTGACCAGCGAACCGAGGGCGGAACTCTGGATCACGCGCGGCCGCACCGTGATGGTCTTTACCGGAATCGGCTGGATCGGCTCCACCGATCCGGACCGCGGGCTCGGACTCGATCGCCTCCGCGATCATCGGGACGGTGCGCTGGATCGAGGCCTCGGCGATATGCTGCTCGATCAAGTCGCGCATGCGCGCGTCGCGCGCGCCGCTGGAGGAGCCCCCGAACACGACGGCGACGACGTGACGGCCGCCGCGGCGCACCGAGGAGACCAGATTGAAACCGGACGCTCTCGTGTATCCGGTCTTGATGCCGTCGACGCCCTGGATGCGGCCGAGCAAATGGTTGTGGTTGCGAATGTCCATTCCGTGAAAATGGAAGCTCGACGTGGCGAAATAGCGATAATAGCGGGGAAACCGATCCTGAACGGCGCGCCCGAGCAGCGCCTGGTCGCGTGCGGTCGAGACTTGCTCGTCGTCCGGCAGGCCGGAGGCATTGGTGTAGACCGTCCGGGTCATGCCGAGCGCATGCGCCTTGCGGGTCATCAGTCTGGCGAAATCCTCCTCACTGCCGGCAACCGCTTCCGCGATCACTACGGCAATGTCGTTCGCGGACTTCGTCACCACCGCCTTGATGGCATCTTCCGTCGCGATGGTCTGTCCCGGCTCCAATCCCAGCTTCGAGGGCTCCTGGGCCGCCGCGTGAGCGGACACCGGCAATCGAGAATCGAGCTTGAGCTTGCCGGCCTCGAGCTGTTCGAACAGCACATAGAGCGTCATGATCTTGGTGATCGACGCCGGATGGCGCAGGCTGTCGGGGTTGCTGGCGTGGAGGACACGGCCGGAATTGGCATCCACCACGATGGCTGCATAAGGCGGCTGGTATCCGCCATTGCCACCATGGTCGGCGTGATGATGGCGGCGGGAGCGCGCTTGTGCGGGATCGCCTGCGCCGCCTGCCAGGATCGCGACCGCGGCAAGGCCGACAAGGGCGCGGTGGATTGCGGGCAAAATTCGAGAACGATGGCGGCGCATCAACTTTCCCCGTCCCTCGATACGCGGGGTGCGCGCTCGGCGTCTCGCACCCGACGTTCCCTGTTCGTCTTGGTCCAGGCGTAACGGAAAGCCGGACGCTCCCCTCCCGCCCTGGGGACCCGGCGACCGGTCCGAAGGCGACAATCGATGACGCTAGGACGGCCCGGTTGCCAAAGCGTTAAGGATTTCGGGCCGGACAGGACCGAACCATTGCGGCGCAAACAAGACATCCGCTATTCTGCGCTGCGGTAAGAGGCACGCGGGGCCCGTCCGACCCCGGCCTGCCCGTGCTCGCACACGCGGATCGGGGACCCGATCGGTCTGCCTTGGTCCTGTCAGCCGAGCGGCCCTGGCCGCGCAGCCGGGGATCGCAGCGGCGGATCGCAGAATCGGGATCGCCGCCTGGAGGCACCCGCATCGATAAGCCGCGTTGACGGGAAGCGCGCTGTGTCGGCTGCGTGGCGGTGGGCGGCACGATTGCGCGCCGCCGCGGCGGCGGACGTGTTTACCGCTTCCGGCTTCGAGATCGAGGTGAAGCCTCGAGGTGAGCCGCCGAAGCATCTTGCGGGATTCGGTCGCAGCGTCCAGCATTCGCCAAATCTCAGTGTAAAATGCTTGGCAAGGTGCCCGCGCAAACCGCGGCCGCCTTCTTGGGAGGCTTCGAGCCACGATGAAATTGCGGCCGAATGCGGACATCGGCGACATCGAGTTCCGCCCAGTCTGGAACTGTGCCCCGCCCATGCTTATTATTCCTTTCGGCATTTCGCTTCGTGCCGCCCGGGGGCATGATTCCCTGGGCCGTCGACATCCCGCTTCGGTGTCGATAACTCACGCGACGATGACTCGGTCGACCGACCCGGCCATGGACCAAGACGAAATTGGGGCGACACGCTTGCAGCCCCGGATGGGAGACGATGATCGCAAGCGCCGCGGCGGCGACACGGGCTTGCCCGGCGTGCCGGGAAGCGCGGTCATCACCAAGACCAGGCCGCAGGTCAAGCGGCCCAACATGTATCGAGTGCTCTTGCTCAATGACGACTACACGCCGATGGAGTTCGTAGTGGACGTGCTGCAACGCTTCTTCAACAAGGACCGCGATTCGGCCACACGAATCATGCTTCACGTTCACCACCACGGAATCGGCGAATGCGGCGTGTATACTTACGAGGTCGCCGAGACCAAGGTGACGCAGGTCATGGACTTCGCCCGCAAGCACCAGCATCCGCTGCAATGCGTGATGGAGAAGAAATGACGGTCGCAGAGATGAAGAGGCCATAATGCCCACTTTTTCCCGCAGCCTCGAGCAATCGCTCCACCGGGCGCTGGCGCTTGCCAATGAGAGGCACCATGAATACGCGACGCTCGAGCACCTGCTGCTGGCGTTGATCGACGATCAGGACGCCGCCGCGGTCATGCGGGCCTGCAACGTCGACCTCGACAAGCTTCGCCGCAATCTCGTGGCGTACATCGAATCCGAGCTGGAAAGCCTGGTGACGGACGGTGCCGACGATTCCAAGCCGACCGCCGGGTTCCAGCGCGTCATCCAGCGCGCGGTGATCCACGTGCAGTCGTCCGGCCGCGAGGAGGTCACCGGCGCCAACGTGCTGGTCGCCATCTTCGCCGAGCGCGAAAGCCACGCGGCGTATTTCCTGCAAGAGCAGGACATGACCCGCTACGACGCCGTGAACTACATCAGCCACGGCATCGCCAAGCGTGCCGGCCTTTCCGAATCCCGACCGGTTCGCGGGGTCGAGGAGGACACCGACACCAAGCCGGGCGAGGACAACAAGAAGAAAGGCGATGCCCTGGAGGCGTACTGCGTCAACCTCAACAAGAAGGCCCGCGACGGCCGCATCGATCCGCTGATCGGGCGCGAGGCCGAGATCAGCCGCACCATCCAGGTGCTGTGCCGGCGCCAGAAGAACAACCCGCTGTTCGTCGGCGAGGCGGGCGTGGGCAAGACCGCCATCGCCGAGGGCCTCGCCCGCCGCATCGTCAACGGTGAAGTTCCCGACGTGCTCAAGAACGCCACCGTGTTCGCGCTGGACATGGGGACGCTGCTCGCCGGCACGCGCTACCGCGGCGATTTCGAGGAACGCCTCAAGCAAGTCATCAAGGAACTCGAGGCCTATCCCGACGCCATCATGTTCATCGACGAGATCCATACCGTGATCGGCGCGGGAGCGACCTCGGGCGGGGCGATGGACGCCTCCAACCTGTTGAAGCCGGCGCTCGCGGCCGGAACCGTGCGCTGCATCGGGTCGACGACCTACAAGGAATATCGGCAGTATTTCGAAAAGGACCGCGCGCTGGTGCGCAGGTTCCAGAAGATCGACATCAACGAGCCGACGGTCCCGGACGCGATCGAGATCCTCAAGGGGCTGAAACCCTATTTCGAGGATTATCACAAGCTGCGCTACACCGGCGAGGCGATCAAGGCCGCGGTCGAGCTCAGCGCCCGCTACATCCACGACCGCAAGCTGCCCGACAAGGCCATCGACGTGATCGACGAATCCGGCGCCGCCCAGATGCTGCTGCCGGAGAGCCGGCGCAAGAAGACGATCGGCATCAAGGAGATCGAGACCACCATCGCGACGATGGCGAGAATCCCGCCCAAGACCGTGTCCAAGGACGACGCCGAGGTGCTGCAGCATCTCGAGGGGACGCTCAAGCGCGTCGTGTACGGCCAGGACAAGGCGATCGATGCGCTCTCGGCATCGATCAAGCTGGCGCGGGCGGGACTGCGCGAGCCGGAGAAGCCGATCGGCTGCTACCTGTTCTCGGGGCCGACTGGAGTCGGCAAGACCGAGGTGGCAAAGCAGCTCGCCTCGCTGCTCGGCGTCGAGCTCTTGCGCTTCGACATGTCGGAATACATGGAGCGCCATACGGTGTCCCGCCTGATCGGCGCGCCGCCCGGATACGTCGGGTTCGACCAGGGCGGCCTGCTCACCGACGGCGTCGATCAGCACCCGCATTGCGTGCTGCTGCTCGACGAGATCGAGAAGGCGCATCCGGACCTGTTCAACGTGCTGCTGCAGATCATGGATCACGGCAAGCTCACCGATCACAACGGCAAGCAGGTGGATTTCCGCAACGTGGTGCTGATCATGACCACCAACGCCGGAGCCTCCGAGCTGGCCAAGCAGGCTTACGGGTTCACCCGCTCCAAGCGCGAGGGCGACGACATCGAGGCGATCAACCGGATGTTCATGCCGGAATTCCGCAACCGGCTCGACGCGATCATCACCTTCGCGCATCTCACCCCGGCGGTGATCGCGCGCGTGGTCGAGAAATTCGTGATGCAGCTGGAAGCCCAGCTCGCCGATCGGGCGGTGAGCATCGAGCTCTCCGAGGAAGCCAGCCAATGGCTGATCGCGCACGGGTTCGACGAGCAGATGGGCGCCCGGCCGATGGCCCGCACCATCCAGGAGCACATCAAGAAGCCGCTCGCCGACGAAGTGCTGTTCGGCAAGCTCAAGACCGGCGGCCACGTGCGCGTGATCGTCGTGAAAGACGAGGACGGCGCGGAGAAGCTCGGGTTCGAATATCTCGACGGACGGGTGACGCCCAAGCCGGAGCGGCTGCCCGAACCGCGCCGCGCGCAGAAGAAGCGGCGTCCGAGCGCGCCGCGCCGCGCCAAGCCGGAGGGGCCGAAAGGCGACGGCCCGCGCCGCGGCTCGGTTCCCAAGGTGCCCCTGATCAAGGTGTGAGCGTATCCGGCTTCCGCGTTCCCCGGACCGCACGGCGCGGAGCGCCGTCGCGTTGATCCGGGGTCCAGCACACCGAGCCCGTCATTCCGGCCGAGCGCGAAGCGCGAGAGCCGGAACCCATGAACACCGCTCTAGCGTGAGCGCCCGAGAGCAATTCTAATATTCCGCATTGATCGAGGAAAAAATCCAGACTCCCGCGACCTCTTCGATTCAATAGCGCAATGGGTAGACGCGTGTTCATGGGTCCCGGCTCGCGCTCTCTTCGCTCGCTTGGCCGGGACGACAGCGTTGCGTATAGGCTTCGCCACCAATGATGATTCCGGGTCCCGGATCTTCACTCGCTACGCTCGCTCGTCCGGGACACGAGGATCTGACGCAGACTCGGTGAAACTCCCTCTCCCCGCCAAACCCGGGTGTTCCCGGGTTTGGTAATCATGAATCGGTCCAAGTCGGAAACATCCGACTTGAACTGGAAAGAGGGTTGGGGTGAGGGGGTGGCGAACAAGAGGGCAAAACCCCTCGCCCCACCCCTCTCCCTATGGGAGAGGGAGCCGGCCGAGCCGGTCTCGGGCGTGTCGCTCATAATGAAACGTTCCGAAGCGCTGGCGCGAAACGTCCCGCTTTTTTAGGCCGCGGCGAGCGCCGCGTTCAGCCGCTTTGCGTGCTCGGCGAGCACTTCGGGCTTTTCCCGTTCGCTCGCCGGCGGCTTCAAGGGTACCCCGGCTTTTCGCGGAATGACGTGGACATGCAGGTGGAACACGACCTGGCCGCCGGCGGATTCGTTGAATTGCTGGATGGTGACGCCCTCGGCCTCGAACGTTCTGATCGCCGCGCGGGCGACCTTCTGCGTCACCTGCATGACGTGGCAAAGGTCGTCCGGCGCGACGTCGAGAATGTTGCGCGCCTTGCTCTTGGGGATCACCAGGGTGTGGCCGGGCGAGCGCGGCATGATGTCCAGGAACGCCAGCGATTTGTCGTCCTCATAGACCTTGTAGGCCGGTATTTCGCCGCGAAGAATCTTCGCAAAGAGGTTTGCATCGTCGTAGGTCGGCATAAAAATTCCTCCACGGTCGCGCCGGCGCGCTCTCTCGCAGGCGACAAGCGGTGCGTCAAGTTCCGGTAAGAACTCACCCGCCCTCGATCCGCAGGTCCTTCCGGAACGGGGCGGTTGCGGCGAGCTCGCGGCCCGCCGCCTCGACGTAGGCGCGCTCGCGGCGCAGATAATCGGCGATGGCGCGGCGCAAGGCCGGATCGGCGACATGATGGGCCGAATAGGTCATGACCGGAACATAGCCCCGCGCGATCTTGTGCTCGCCCTGCGCCCCGGCTTCGACCCGGGCAAGCCGATGCGCAATCGCATATTCGATGGCCTGATAATAACACAGCTCGAAATGCAGGAACGGGTGGTGCTCGATCGCGCCCCAATGGCGTCCATAGAGCGCATGGGAGCCGATGAAATTGATCGCGCCGGCGATGAAACGTCCGGCCCGTCTGGCCATGACCAGGAGAATGCGATCGGCCATCGCCTCGCCGATGAGCGAATAGAACTTCCGGGTCAAATAAGGCCGGCCCCATTTGCGCGAGCCGGTCTCCATGTAGAAGGCGAAGAAGGTGTCCCATACGGCTTCGGTCAAATCCGAACCCGTGAGCCAAACCACGTCGATGCCGGGTGGGAGCGCGTCGCGCCGCTCGCGGCGGATGATCTTTCGCTTGCGTGCCGCGAGCGCGGCCAGGAAGTCGTCGAACGAGCGATAGGCCGCATTGAACCAGTGGTACTGCTGATCATTGCGCTGCAGGAAGCCGTGCCGGCCGAGCAGGCGCCATTCCGGCTCCGTGGCGAAGGTGACGTGAGCCGAGGAGGCATCCCGCAGCCGGCACAGCTCGACGAGCCCTGCGGCGAGCCCCTGCGCAATCGTGTCTGCCTCGGCGCCGGGACCAGCAAGCAGGCGCCGGCTCGTCACCGGAGTGAACGGCACCGAGACCTGGAGTTTTGGATAATATTGGCCGCCGGCGCGCTCATAGGCCTCGGCCCAACCGTGATCGAACACGTATTCGCCGCGGGAGTGCGATTTCAGATAGCACGGCAGCGCGCCCAGCAGCCGACCGTCCGCGGTTTCGGCGACCAAGTGTTGCGGCTGCCAGCCGGTCTTCGCCGCAGCCGAGCCCGAGGCTTCCAGCGCATGGAGAAAAGCGTGCGAGATGAACGGGTTATACTCCCATCCTTCAGAATTCGAATTCGCCTCTACGGAGCGCGGCTCCGCCGATCCGGATGGAGCGCATTCAAGCGCCGGCTCCATCCGTGCCGCCGGCACATTGCAGCCGCTCGGGTTGGCGCAGGCATCCCATTCCGCGGCGGCGATCCCGGCGATCGCCGGAACCACGCGGATCCTCAGCTCGGTCGCGCTCATTGCCTGTTCGGGCATCGTTCCCTTCCGGCTCGCGATCCCACCACCGGCTTGTCGATGGAGTGCGGTGCGGTGCAAGTACGACCCAATCTTCGCGCGGCCGTCCAGGCGGCGTTTCGCCGCCGTGCTTAGTCCGGAGAGCCTGTCTGAATCGCGGCTACCTTGGGCCTCATTCGATCACCTCGTCGGCGCGGGCGAGCAGCGAGGGCGGCACACCGAGACCGAGCGCCTTGGCGGTCTTGAGATTGACGACCAGCTCGAACTTGGTCGGCTGCTCGATCGGCAGGTCTGCAGGGTTGGCCCCTTTCAGGATCTTATCAACGTAGGTGGCGGCACGCCGGAACAAGTCGGAACGGTCTACCCCATATGACACCAGACCGCCGGCCTCTGCGAATTCGCGCAGGTGGAATATCGACGGCAGACGGTTCTGTGCCGCAAAGTCGGCGATCCGTTGGAGGTTCGTCACGAACACCGGATTGGGCATGATGACGAGCGCGCCCACGCGCGTCCGGGCCGCTTCGTCGAGCGCCTTGTCCAAATCACCGGGGCTGCGCACTTCCAGGGAATGAGCTTCGACCGCCAGCTTCCGTGCTGGAAGCTGGATTTCCTGCCAACCGAGTACGGAGATGGGATCCTCCGGATTCCACAGCACGGCCACGGAGGAAAGCTCGGGAACAATTTCCTTGAGCAGCTCCAGCCGCTTTCCGATCAGCTCCGGGTTCATCTGCGACAACCCGGTGATGTTGCCGCCCGGGCGCGCCAGGCTCGCAACGATCCCGGTTGCCACGGGATCACCCGCGGCCACCATCACGATCGGGATTTCCCTGGTGGCATTTTTGGCAGCCAGAGCATCGTTGGTGACGGAAGTGACGATGATGTCGACCTTGACACGGACGAGATCGGCGATGAGCTCAGGGAGGCGATCGTTTCTCCCCTCCGCATATCGGTACTCGACGATGATGGTTTTTCCCTCGACCCATCCGCGGTCGCGCAGCCCTTGCAGGAATGCCTGGTGCCAGAGCGCCGTGTCGGAGCGAGCGAAGGGAGACACAAGCCCTATCCGGGGAACTTTGGTCGCCTGCTGCGCGTGCGCCGCGAGCGGCCACGCGACCGCCGCGCCGCCAATAAGCGCGATGACCTCCCGCCGCCTCATTCGATCACCTCGTCGGCAAGCAACAAGAATTCCCGAGGGATGGTCAGCCCCAGCTCTCTCGCCGTCTTCAAGTTCACGAGCAGCTCGAACCTTGTCGGTTGCTCCACGGGAAGGTCAGACGGTTTCGCCCCCTT
>WNGM01000915.1_pt1 | contig 24024 bp, 28 predicted proteins | sample 5400571 | NCBI WGS metagenome assembly WNGM01 (sample SAMN13153378, study PRJNA577476) | soil metagenome | isolation source: 100 cm soil or saprolite under Garry oak tree replicate 2 | place: USA:California | collected 2016-06-15 | reverse complement strand
CAAGGGGACCGCGTTCACGCGCCAGGAGCGGATGGCCCTGGGGTTGCAAGGGCTGCTGCCGCCGGCGTTCCTGAGCCTGGACGAGCAGGCCGAGCGGGCCTACGCCCAGCTCCACGCGCAGGCGAGCGACCTGCTCAAGAACGTCTTCCTGGAAGAGCTGCACGACCGTAACGAGGTGCTGTACTACCGGGTGCTGGCCGACCACCTGCGCGAGTTGCTGCCGATCGTGTACGACCCGACCGTTGGCGAGGCGATCAAGCGGTACAGCCACGAGTACCGCCGCCCGCGTGGGGTGTACCTGTCCATCGATGCGCCCGACCAGATCGAGGCGGCGTTGGGCAGCCCCGACATGGGCGCCGAGGACGTGGACCTGCTGGTGGCCTACTTCATCGACGCCTACGTCAGCGCCGCGACCAGGCTGTTCCCCAGAGCGCTGCTGCACTGGGAGGATTTTGGCCCAAGCAACGGCCGGCGGATCCTGGAGCACTACCGCGACCACGTCTGCACCTTCAACGACGACGTGCAGGGCACTGGCGCGATCGTGCTGGGCGCGACGCGGGTGGCCGGCACGCCCATGCGCGAGCAGCGGGTGGTGATCTTCGGGGCCGGCACCGCAGGCCCTGGTGCAGACCTCCACCAACGGGGGGATGAGCTGGTCGACCCCGGTCAACGCCGCCGAGGGGGCTGACCGGCCCGACAACCCGGCCGTGGCGATCTCCCCCACCGGCAGCGACCTGTACCTGGTCTACAACGCCTACCTGCAGCCGTTCCAGACGACCACGGCCAGTCCTCGGCGCATGCAGGGCGTGGTCCGCCACGCCGACGTGGGCGCCGATGGGACGCCTGGCGCCTGGTCGACCTTGCACCGGGCGGCCGTCGGCGATGCCCGCGGGACCACTAGGACACTGAACCGGGAGGCGGTCTACGACTACAACTACGCCGCGGCGACCCGGACCTATGGGGGGACGGTGTGGATGGATGTGCGTGACGCGGCGGACTGCCCAGCGGTTGACGCCTATCGGCAGTCGCTGATCGACGGCACGCCAATTTCCCCGCCAGCGCCGCTGACCGCCTGCCCGGCGGAGTTCGGCAACAACGACATCTACGGCGGCACCTATCTGGACCCCACACCGTAACCGCACGACTGCCGGTGAGGGGCGCCCGGAGGCGCCCCTCACCGGGGCATACCTGACACACGGTGGCAACGCATCAGGTGTGGATGCGCGGCGGTACCGCCTCGACCTGGAAGTGGAATGACCAGGGGAATGACCACACCGCTGGATCGCCGACATCATCCACCGGGCTTGCGTTGACTTGCTGCGTGGGCGTGACAGGGCTCGAACCTGTGACCTCGTCGTTGTAAGCGACGCGCTCTGACCACCTGAGCTACACGCCCGAAGTGAGTGTTGTTGCTGGTAGTGAGCTTGTCAGTGAGCCTCCCTGCGAGCGTAGCGATGTTCTCTGGGGCCTCCTCAGCAAGAACTCAGCAAGAACTCGTCAAGACCGCGGGTCGCAACTCAGCAAGACGTCTGCGACACGGAGGCATCCTACATGGCCTGGATCGTGCCAATCCCGCCATCCCGCCGGCATCCTTACGAGCGCTACCGGGTGGGCTACCAGGACGGCAAGCGGCAGCGTTCGGCCGGCATCTTCCCCACCAAGCGGCGTGCGCTGGCCGAGAAGCGGGCGATCGAGCGCGGCGACCGCGACCAGCCCCAGCCCGTGGCCGACCCTGACCCGGAGAAGGCGAACACGCTCTTCGGGGAGTACGTGACCACCAAGTGGTGGCCCGCCTGGAAGGACCAGCACCCAAGCTCCGAGTACGGCACCCGCAAGAAGGTCGAAAAGCGCATCCTGCCCGTCTTCGGGGACATCCCGATCGGCGACCTGGACGCCACCACCATCGGTGCCTGGAAAGCCGCGATGGTCGCCGAGCAGTTGTCGGCCCGCACCGTCAACACCTACCTGTCGCTGCTCGGGACGATCCTCAACGCCGCCGTTGACGACGACTACCTGGCCCGCTCGCCGCTGCTGCGAAAAAGCGGAGCCGGCCGGGCCAGCGCGACCCGCAATCAGCCGGTGCGACGGCGCGAGGTGTGGCTGACCCGCACCCAGCTCGACCGGCTGGCCGAGGCGATCAAGCCACGCTACCGGGCGCTGGTGCTGGTCGCCGCGCTGACAGGGATGCGCTGGGGGGAGCTGGCCGCCCTTCGGTGGGATGATCTGCGGTTGGACGCGTCGTTGCACGACGGTGCGGTCAGCGGGCCTGGGCGGGTGCGGATCGCGCGGGCGCTCAGCGACCCTCACCGGTCGGGCCGCGGCGTGGAGAAGGGACCCAAGACCGAGGCGGGGATCCGCACGATCGCCTTGGATCAGGAGACCGTCGATGTGCTCCGTGCCCATCGCGAGCTGGTCGGCGGTGGCGCCTTCGCGCGGATCTTCACCACCACGGGCGGCTCTCGCGGTGATGGCGGGACGCTGTCGAGCAGCAACTTCGCCCGGGTCTGGAAGCGAGCGCTTCGCAAGGCCGAGCTGGCCCACCTGTGGCCGGAGTACGGCGGGCTGCGCTTCCATGACCTGCGCCATACCCATGCGACCTGGCTGATCGCCCAGCGGGTGCCGATGATCGCGGTGGCCGGCCGCCTCGGGCACGCCAACGCGGTGGTGACGATGATGGTGTACGCCCACGTCGACAAGCTGGTCGACCGGGGGTTGCTGACCACCGATGAGCTGGGACTGGCCGGACGTTGGCAGCTCGAGGACGATTAGCCGAGGCGCCACCTCCGGCGTGCCGGCGTTGGCCGGGTCTGTGGACCGCGGTCGGCGTCAGCCCGTGGTGGCGTGGTCGCCGCGGCTGGTGGGGCCAGCTGCGCAGGGAGCTCCTGCTCGGGGAAGCGCCATAGCCGGTCGCCTAGCCGCACGCCACCGAGCAGCTTCTTGTGCTTGTAGACCCAGCTCACCGAGACACGCAGCGCCTCGGCCGCCTCTTCCGCCGTCAGATAACGGCTCATCCGGCAGCCCCGGCTACAACCGTCAGGTGAGCTCGGGCGTGGGCAGAGCTGACCGGGTCGGCAGGAGATCGCACCATGGTCCAAAGCAGTCGCTCGGCAACCTCCTCGCTGTGCACTTCTGAGGCGTCCAGCTGCTCGAGCAGACCAGCGAGCATCGTGGTGTCGAGGTCAGTGATGCCGCATGCGTGACCCGCCGTGGGGCCGGCTGGCGGCGCCAGGCCTAGCAGCACGACGCCGACCACACCAACGACCCACGCCCCGCGATACCGTCGGGCCCTTCGGACCAGTTCCACGAGCACGGCACGTTGGACGCTGGCGCTGGTCGCTGGGTGGCACACCATAGCCCGCAGGTCCCAAAGCCCGATGAGCCCGGCCCGCAGGCCGACCGAGGGACCGTCCAGGGCAAGTGGGTGCGGGCCCGTGGCGAGAAGACGAAACGTCGTCTCCAGCATGTCGAGCGGCGAGGGGCTGGAACAGCACATGACGGCTCCTCGATCGAATCGATGCGGCTGGTGCAGGCCGCTATCGAGGCAGACGCCACTCACTAACCAGCTCACACCACCACGTGTTATTGGCAGGGCCGGGCGGCTCAACGGGCGGGTTCGGCGGCGCGCTGGAGCACCCGCTGTGCGTGGGATTGAGACGGAGCCGAAGCAAGCGCTCGCGCGTGGCCGGTGTCGGGGCGGCACCTCGGTGTCGTGGAGGACCCGATTGTCGAGTCTCACGGAAGATAGGAAACCGCGCATTGCTGAGCACTGCGTTTCGCGGCAGGCTCCTCATACCGCAGGCAGTCCGTCTCAGCGAACGTGAGAGATCGTCCTCGGCGACCCTGCCGCCGCACCGGCGCAGCCGAACGGGAAAGGGATAGCCGCGCCGACACCCAGCAACCGGTATCCTCCACGGCCAGCAGGCCGGCGAAGCGGCTGACGAGCGGCAGGGAAGATGAACGGGCCAGTGCAGGTGGCGACCGATGGGGCCTGCTTGGGCAATCCGGGCCCCGGTGGCTGGGCCTGGACCACTGGATTGACCGATGCCAGCGGCGGCCAGCGCGTGACCACCAACCAGGAGATGGAGCTTCGCGCCATCCTTGAGGCACTGCGAGCCCATCCTGACCAGGTGATCGTCATCCTTACCGATAGCCAGTACGCGATCGATTGCGTGACCACCTGGCTACCCGGGTGGCGACGCAGGGGCTGGCGGACCAGTGCCCGTCGGCCGGTCAAGCACCAGCCGACCATCGAGGCGATCGCCGCCGAGCTGGATCGCCGCACGGTGCAGCTGGTGAAGGTCCCCGGCCACGCCGGGCATCCGCTCAACGAGCGTGCTGACCGGCTCGCAGCCGCCGCGGCAGCTCGGGCAGCACTTCCCCGGCAATAGCGGCGCTTCGCGATTGTGGAGCGTCAAGACAATGTCAGCGGATGCGCCAGCGTTAAGGTGTCTGGCCACAGGCCGCTCAACCGGGCCGATGCGGTCTGGTCGCGAACCCATCAGGCGAGCGGGTGGGAGACGGGTGGGCCAGCACTCGCGATTGGTTGTCGACGAGGGTGGCCCGCGCCTCCTCAACGGACACCGTCCACAGGTCGGCGAGCCGCCGCACCAGCGGAACCAGGTCGGCGGGGCGAGCGGCGCGGCCGCCGTGACGGGCGAATGGTCCGTCCGTTTCCAGCAGCACCCGGTCGGGGGGTAGGCGTACGAGCAGGGCACTGGATCGCGTGGACGCTGCCATCGCCGGGTTGATCGAAAACCATAGCCCGCCGGCGAGGGCGTCCTCGGCGACAGCCAGCGGGCCGGTGTACCAGTGCAGGACCGCGCGCACGCGCGCGTCGATAAGGCGGTCGACGGCCTCACGTTCGGCGCGGCGGCTGTGGACGCTGACCGGCCAGGATCCGGCGCGCATCTCGGCCAGCAACGCGTCGAAGGTCCGCAGTTGCTGGTTGCGGGTGGCCGCGCCGGCTCGGGAGAAGTCCAGCCCGACCTCTCCCACCCAGGTGGCCTGTGGCAGCAGCCGACGGAAGCGGGCCACCTCGGCCACAGACGCCCCTGCGGGTCGCAGGGGGTGCATGCCGAGCGCCACCTCCACGTCCGGTCGCCGCCCCAGCCGCGTCCGCAGCAGCCGATACCGGCCAGGATCCTCGGTGACGGCGATGACGTGGATACCGGCGGCTCGAGCCTGGTCGAGGACCAGGATCGGGTCGTTGTAGGCGTCGAGGTGGCAGTGGGTGTCGATCAGCGGTGCCGGGGTCACGACAGCGACTCCACCAGCTTGGCCAGGTCGCCTTTCGCGCCCGCGGTCAACCAGCTGTGAATCTCGGCGAGCCCGCGGCGCCACACCCCCAGGAACGCCTGGCGTTCCCCCGCCGGGAGGGGGCCGTTGCGCAGCACATCACGGTCTGGGCGGTCAGCAAACACGCCCGCGATGACGGCGCGGAGGTCCGCTCCTCGTCGGGTGCGACGGTTGAGTAGTCCGCCCTCGGACAGGACGTCCCAGGCGTACGGGGCATCGTCCCAGCCGACGTGCGCGAGCGCGCTACGGCGGATCAGGCAGGGGAAGCAGTAGCCGCAGTTGCCCTGGGGCCGCCGCACGTACCGCGCGGTCTCGGGGTGGGCGCACGACACGCTCAACGGCGCGAGCTGACGCAGCAGGCCGGGGTTGCTGGATCCGGCCAGAGTCTCCCCCTTGGTCTGCAGCCGGTAGGGGTTCACGACGGGGTTGTGGACCCCGATCGTGGTGGTGGCCTGCGACAGCAGCTGCATGAAATAGGGGTGAGTGGTGCGGGTGCTCAGGCTCCCAGCACGGGCGCGGGTGAGGGGGACGTTGATGCCGATGAAGCCGTTCTCCGGCACGTACACCGGCAGGTCAGGAGCGGTCGCGGCCGCCAGGGCGTGCGCCGCCGACAAAAACAACAGCGACCGGGAGCGGGTGGTGTTGTCCCTGGCTGGGGGCAGGGGCCGGGCCTGCCGGCGGCTGGCGGGAGCGGGGCGCAGGTACAGCCGGCGGGAGACGATCCGGTCGGGCCCGTAGTGGCCGGCGAGCCGGTCGAGCAGGCCCTGTTGGGCGGTGGAGGCTTGCCCACCCTCGTGGTGGGACAGCAGGCACAATCGCCGGTCCGAGTCGTCCTCAAGCAGGTCGATGACCCCGCACAACGAGTCCAGCCCGCCGGAGAACAGACACACGCCGTCCAGGTCCAGACCGACCTGCGAGGCGGGAACGCCGCGGACGCCGGAGAGCGGATGCCTGCCCGACGGGTAGACCTCGATGCGCCACCGGTCCCCGGTCAGGAACCGCAGAGTCGTGTCCCAGCCGGCCGCCGCCCAGGTGTCCGGGTCGGCGACAGGCAACCGGAGCCGCATGCTCCGGGTCCACCCGTCCGGCTCGCCCCGGCGGGCGGTGGTCTTGTCGGCGCTGTACACGCCCGCGCCGAGCAGCAGCAGGTCCGCGGCCGGCCGTGGTGGCCGCCAGCCGGCGAAGAACTCCGGGCCCGTCTCGCCGGTCTTCACGGTCGCCGCCTGGTCGCCTGGTGCCCAGTCCAGGACCCGCACGTCGTCCGGTTCGTTCAGGCGGACGGTGAGGTCGGTGCGTAGCAGGTAGTCGGTCACGGCTGGCCTCCGTCGAGCGCCTCGAGCGTCTGGTACACGTCGCGGATGGCGTCGGCGGCGATCGTCACGCCTTCGGGGCCAGACCAGTCCACGGTGAACGGGTCGGCGGGCAGGCGGATCGCGACCAGGTCCTCGACGATCTGGCGCAGCTGCGCGTCGGCCCGGCGCATCGCCTCCGGGTCGGCGAGTCGGCCGAGCCGTTCGGCGATGACCGGTACCCGGTTGTACACGTAGTGGGCCAGAAACACCTCCAGCAGCCCGCGGAGCTCGTCCGCGGACACCGTGGCGGCCTCCAGCTGGTCCCAGGTGTCGGCGCCCTGGAACAGCTCGTCGAGGACGTCGCAGGCGGCGTCCCGGGCCGCCTGCGAATCCAGGTCGTCGCCGTCCCCGGCGATGAGGGTGACCAGCTCGTCGAGGACGTCGAACCGGCTCAGGCCGACCAGGGAGGCCAGGCCCAGGTCGACCAGTGTCGGGCCGAGCCCGCGGTCTTCGATACCGGCCAGTAGGGCACCGAGGCGCTGCAGTCCGCCGCGTCCAGCTCGGGCGCTGGAGGCGGCGCCGCCGGCGCCGCCGAGCACGGGCACGTGCCGGGCGAGGACGCGCCTTGCCCGGTCGCGGTCGCTGGCGGCGCCCAAGCCGCGCACGTAGGAGGTCGCGGCGTACTTCAGCGGCGTCCACGGCCCGCCTCGGCCCTCGGTCCGGTCCGTGGAGGTGCCCATCAGCCGGAACGGGGGCGGGTACTGCGCGCCGCCGCCTGCCGCGCCGTGGTGGTGATCTGCTCCAGCGCAGGAACGCCGCTGCTCTGCCAGCGGTCCAGCAGGCGTTCCACGGCTGAGTTCCCCGTGGGGAGACGGCGCACCGCGGTGAGGACCCGTTCCGGCGGCACCGCGGCCGGCGGGATCCTCATCATCGCCTCGCACACCGCCGCTGCCGTCTCCGGAACCCGTTCGGCCAGCTCGGCCGCGGCGGCAAACGCCGGACCGGCAGGGTGCTGAATCAGCCGCTTGAGCAACTCGTCGACCAACTGCCCCCGCTCGGTCGCATCCAGTTCCTTCACACGATCGAGCGCGGCCCGGCGGACCGGGTCCACTTGGGCTTCGACCTGGAGGAGGAGCTCCTGGAGGTGCGGTGGCAGGCGGGAGGCGACGACGCCGAGGGACAGCTTGTCTCGGGAGTACGTGAAGTAGGGCCGCAGGTCAGTCCCGCCGAGCCGTGGCGCCAGGGTTAGCCACGCCCGCACGTGCGGTTTGGCCACCCATGCCGCCACCTCGTCGGAAAGCGCCGGCCCGCTGGCCCGGCGTTTCGGGCGCGTCCCCGCTGCGGCCTCGGCCTTGCCCGTGCCGGTGGGTCGTCGACCGCGTGCAGGCCCGGCCTCCCGCCCGGCCGGCCCGGCCTTCGGCTGCTCCCCGTCAGCGTCGGGCTCCTCGGCGCCCGAGTCGGGCTGGACGGCTGCCTCGGCAGCGGCCAGCTCGGGGATCGGGCCGGACGCGGTGAGCTGCCAGTCGAACAGGCGCTGGAAGTCGCCGACGTGCTGGTCCTCGAGCACCATCAGCTTCGCCAGCACCTCCAGGTCCAGATCGACCCCGCGGCGTTCGGCGGCGCGCGTCTTCAACAGAAGGTTGTTAGGAACCGTTTGAGCTGCCGGGGGTTGCCGCGCAGGCCGGCACCGAGGACCGGTGCGATCCCGGTAGCCCACTCCAACTCCCTCGTCAGTTCCGGCGACACGTCGCCGAGGATGTCGCCGGCCACGCCGAGGTTGAACGCGACCATCAGGCTGTTCTCTGCCCGCCGCTTGCGGACCTCCATGCGCACCTTCTCGAAGGCCTCGTCGTCGAGCCGCAGCTCCGCGAGCAGCAGGTTCATGTACGTCTCGGCCTCCGGCGCCGACAGCGTCGGGATGGCGACCTTGAGCTGCAGCATCTTCTCCAGGTAGTCCGCGCCGACACCGGTGCCGTCCTGTCGGCGCAGCTCCGGGTAGCGGGAGTCGATCGCCGACTCCACGACCTGCTGGTTGGCCGCCACGACGTAGGCCGTCTTGGGGGTGTTGAGGAACAGCCGGATCGCCTCGAAGGTGTCGACGACCGTCTCCGGCAGGCACCGGTCGAGGTCGTCGATGAACACCACGATCGCCGCGATCTGGTCCAGCCCGGCGACCAGTTCCTCGAACTGGGCTCGGAATGTCCCGACCTCTGTGACCGGGTCGCCGGCTCCCCCGGCCGGCGGGCCGTCCTTCGCAGCGGGTGGCTCCGCGAACAACCGCTCGCCCTCGGCGGCCACGGCGGCCGCGCCGGCCTGAACCAGCCCACGGGTCGCCGGATCCATCGTGGGATCCAGCGCCTGGGCAGCGAGCGATGCACCAGTCGGCGCGGTCTTCATCGCCGCGCGGCCGAGCCACCTGGTCCGTCGCCGCAGTCCCTGGACGAACTGGCGCATCCCGGAAATCTGGTCCTGGTCTTCGGTCTTGATCTCGGGCTGGAGCCGGTCGAGGACGGCGCTCATCAGCGCGACCTTGACGTCGTCGTAGTCCTCGTACTGCCACGGGCTGAACCGCACGCACGCGTAGCGTTGGCGATCTGGGTCGTCCGGACCACCAATGGCCTCCAGCTCCTGCCGGACGATCCGCATGAGGCTGCTCTTGCCGGACCCCCAGTCGCCGAGTACGCCCATGGTCAACGGCAGCAGCCTGGGCTCGGTCAGTGCCACGACCAGCGCGTCAACGAGGAAGTCGAAGCCTAGCAGGTCGATGTCGGTCTCGTTATCCGCCCACACCAGGCGCTCCTGTTCCCCTTGCGGACAGATGATCGACCTGGAGCCTACCCGGAGACCGGGAACCGTGGGAGCGGGCGGTGATCAGCTCGGCCGCCGTTGCCGACAACGGAACTGCGTCGCCAGCTTCATCACCGTCGCAACTCGGGAGGCCCCGCTGGTGGTGTGCACCCCAGCGTTCGTCGAGCAAGCGTCAGTGCCGGGGCTACGGATACGAATGTGGCGCATCCGCTGACATCATCCTGGCGCATGCACTGACACAGACGTGGCGTACCAACTGAACATTTTCCTGGCGCTCCGATAGCCCGGAGGTCTGGAGGTTCCCGGCTGCGAGGTGAGCGTTGAGCTTGTTGGTGAGGCAGGTGTGCTATGTGCAGCCGTCGTGCTTGGCTTGCTGGGCGCGCTGTCAGCGTGCGGCTGACCAGCTCGGTGAGCGGTACGGTGAGTCGGTGTGAGCGCTCCGGTGAGACGCGCGGTGATTCCGGCAAAATCAGCGCCGCCGCTGCGTTCCCGGTCGGCCTGTCGATTGGGCATGTCGATTGGGTCGCCGTGCACTCGGCCCGCTGATACCCGGCTCCGGTGCTCGTGGTGCGGTCGGGTCAGGCGACTGTCAGCCGGTACTGTGTCTGCAGTTATACTGTGTCTGCATTTGCTAAGCGAAGATCCCCGCAGGTGGTGGCGATGCGACGGATGCAAGCCGCCGGCATCGACGCATTCGGCGGCCAGGTGCGCATGCTCCAGCTCGCGGCGCCGGCGTCGCCTGCGCCGGACGAGGTCGTGATCTCGGTGCACGCGGCAGGGGTCGGCAACTGGGACGAGTTCGTCCGGGTCGGCGACTGGGACGTCGGCCGCCGACCACCGCTGGCGCTCGGCGTCGAGGCGGCGGGGGTCGTCGCCGCGGTCGGCGAGGACGTGACGAGCCTGGCACCGGGCGACGAGGTGCTCACCCACCCACTGCCGCTGCGGCACCAAGGCGCGTGGGCGCAGTGGCTGGTCGCTCCGGCCGCGCTGGTCGCGCGGAAGCCGGCCGTCGTCTCGTGGGAGGCAGCGGCCGCATTCCCGGTGCCCGCGCTCACCGCGGACCAGGCGCTCACCCAGGCCGCCCCGGTCCCGGCCGGCGAGTGGGTGCTGGTGCACGGCGCCGGCGGCGTTACCGGCGGCCTGGCCGTGCAGCTGGCGGTCGCGCGGGGAGCGACCGTCGTCGCGACGGCGGGCCCCTCGAGTGCGCCGCGGGTGCGCGGCTACGGCGCGCGGGTCGTGCTCGACTATCACGATCCGCGGTGGCCGGCCCGCGTGCGGGACGCAGCGCCGGGTGGACGTGGGGTCGGGGCCGCCGTGAACGCGGCCCGCGGCGGCGCGGCGACTGCGCTGCAGGCGGTGGCGGGCGACGGCCGCCTGGCGACGATCACCGGCGATCCGCCGCCGCCCGAACGGGGGGTGGAGGTCGCCGACGTCTACGTCCGCGCCGACGGCGCACGGCTTGCCGCCCTGGTCGCGACGCTCGCGCAAGGGCTGGTCTCGCTCCACGTCGCGGCGACACGTCCGCTCGCGGAGGCGGCCACGGCGCTGCAGGACGCCGTCGCCGGCCGCGCCTTGGGCGCGGGTGTGCTCATGCCCGAGGGGAGCCCCGAGCCACCGCCTTAGTACTGACGTATGGAAGTTCGTGGGTGGTCAGGGACTGGTGGGTGGGAGGTGCTCCTGCCAGGCGCTGGGGTCGTTCAAGTACAGCCCGCAGGCGCAGTCCAGGGCCTCCTCGGGCGTACCGATCGGTAGACCACTTGGCAGTACCGAGTCCTGGTACCCGTCGCGGCTGGCCAAGTAGATGGCAAACCCCCACAGACTGGCCGAGCGGCCGTAGCGCAGCCGGCACAGCGGCAGGACCTCGCCGCTTGCAAGCTCACCGTCGACATAGGCGAACTGGCCACGAAAGCGCACCTTAACGTCGGCAAGCCCGTCCCACCGCTGGCGCGTTCGGTCCAGCAGCCGCTGGTGCACCGAGATCTTGGTCGACTCCGGGATGGTTGAAGCCATGAACCCATCATCTCCCAACCCGATAGCCTCCCGCCCGGCCGGCAGCGGTAGCAGAGGAGGCGTGGGTGGCACGAGCAGGCGGGCGCAGCCCGTTCCAGATCAACTTGCGGGCAGCCGAGCGCCGCTTCCTCAAGGCTCGGGCCCGCCGCCAGGCGGCCCCGTGGCGGGAGGTGATCCGCGCCAGGATCGTCCTGGACGCCGCTGCGGGACTGTCGAACGCGCTGATCGCCCGGCGTGTGGGGGTCGCGCCGAACACCGTCAGCAAGTGGCGCAAGCGCTTCTGCCAGGAGGGGTTCCCGGGCCTGCGGGACCGTACGCGGCCCGGCCGGCCACCTGTGTTTGCCGCTGCGGTCGTTGCCCAGGCCAAGGCAATCGCCTGTGAGCTGCCCGCCACCCGAGGGGTGCCACTTGGCCGCTGGAGCCTTGGCGAGTTGCGCGAGGAACTCCTCGCGACCGGGCTGGTCGAGGGCATCTCCACCACCACGCTGTGGCGCTGGCTGGACGCCGACGCGATCAAACCCTGGCAGCATCACGCCTGGATCTTCCCGCGCGATCCGGAGTTTGCCGCCAAGGCGGGGGTGGTGCTGGACCTGTATGCGCGCAGCTTCGCCGGCCGGGCGCTCAACCAAGAGGAATTCGTCATCTCCGCTGACGAGAAGACCTCGATTCAGGCCCGCTGCCGCTGCCATCCCACCCTGCCCGTGGGCCGGGCCCGCATGATGCGGGTGGAGCACGAGTACGAGCGCCGCGGGGCGCTGGCCTATCTGGCCGCCTGGGACGTCCACCACGCCCGCCTGTTCGGCCGCTGCGAGCCCACCACCGGCATCGAGCCGTTCGATCGGCTGGTCGCCCAGGTCATGACCGTCGAGCCGTACGCCTCAGCCGACCGGGTGTTTTGGGTCGTCGACAACGGCAGCTCTCACCGCGGTCAAGCCTCGATCAGACGGCTGGAGGGCAAGTACACCAACCTGCGGCTGGTCCACTTGCCTGTCCACGCATCGTGGCTCAATCAGGTGGAAATCTACTTCTCGGTTATTCAGCGTAAGGTGCTCACGCCCAACGACTTCGGTGACCTCGCCGAGGTCGAGCGCCGTCTCCTGGCCTTCCAGCACCGCTACCAGCAGACCGCGGTCCCCTTCGACTGGCGCTTCACCCGCACTGACCTTGACCGGCTCCTATGCCGACTGGACGAGCTTCCCCAGGCCGCCTAAACCAGCAACACAAACACAGGACCGACCGCCACGCGCCGACGCCACGAACGCCAGCACCCGGCCGCGGAGGACTCCCCCGATGACACCCAGCTCGACGCCTACCTGGAGGTCGGGGTCGGCGCCCACGTCGACAACGCGGTGGTCGCCTGGGCCTTCGACCTGGACCTGGGGGCACCTGCGGCCAAGGCCTCCAGGAGGCCGCCGCCGTGGCGGCACTCGCGCACGCCGCAGCCCGCGCCCGCGGCACCGCCCAGCAGGTCACCGTGGTCGAGCGGATCCACGGCGACGAGCAGGCGTTTGGCCGCGACCACCAGCCAGCCACACCCAGCGAGCGGGCCCAGACCCTGGCGACCCTGCGCGCGGCCCGCCAGCAGACCCTGGCCCTGATCAGCGCCTGCCCCGACCCGGTGTTGGACTGGGACGACCCCCAGCGGATACTTCCGCCATGGGCGTCGTGGCGCACGCTTCGCCAGCTGGCCTGGCACGTGGCCGACACCGAGAGCCGCTACTACCTACCCCGGCTGGGCCTTGCGGGCCGGCCCCGGGAGGCCGACCTGCTGGGAGAGCTGCAGCGCTCAGCCGCGCACGTGCAAGCGGCCGTCAGCAGCGTGCCGCCGGCGCTGGCGCGGCGCTCGGACGGCGAGATGTGGACCACCACCAAGCTGCTGCGGCGGTTGGCCTGGCACGAGCGCGGCGAACTCATGGTCATGCGGCAACTGGCCGAGCGGGCCCGCCAGCACCTGCCCAGCGCCTGACCACGCCTTGTCCTGGCGCATAACAGGCAACCCTCAGCACCACACCGGCCGTGAGATTCCACGCACGAACTTCCATACATGAGTACTTAGTCCACGCTCCTTGCTGGGTCGAGAATGAGATCGGTCACTGGGTCGAGCGCGCTCATCACCAGCTGCGATCCGTCGTCTTCCACGCGGCGTGATGCCGCCACGAGGCTTTAGCAGTACTTCGTTACGTCGGCGCGGCCGACGGGTGCAGCCACGCCGTCGACCGGGGAGTCTGCGCAGGCACACCGGGCACGCGCCGGCCCAACCGGCGAGCAGCAACTGCAGCTCACGCAAGACCGCAAAGGTGGTCAGGCCGACGCAGCCGCTTTTGGGTCCAGCCGCTCCAAGGTCACGAACCCATGGGCGACCGACACCAGCGTCACGTGGTGGTGCCAGCCCTTGAAGGATCGCCCCTCGAAATGGTCCAGCCCCAACGCGTCCTTTAATTCGCGATGGTCGTACTCGACGGTCTAATCACAAACGGCAAGTTCTGCTGCATACGGCGCGTGCGGCCGAGCTTGACCTGGTGGCACCGACCGCTCCGGTTGCGACGATCTGCTCTCCACACCGATGCCACCCTGGTAGGAGAGCCCCATGACCCGGACCTGGACCGTCCGCCGCCAGCTCAGCCCGCGTCGCGACGGCGAGCGCCGCTGGGATCGGGCCTGCCAGCTGCTGGTGGGTTGGGCCAGGCAGCACGGGTTGGTAGTCAGCCATGCTCGACTTGCTCAAGAACTGGCGAGTAGCTCCGAGGGACCAGGTAGGGGCGTCGTAGGCGATGAGGGACCGCACGGTCGTCTGGTGGTGTGCTGGTGCCAGATCGCGGCCAGGGCGGAAGTTCCCCACCGGTAACGGCGGGGCCGATCCCCGCCGGCGCCGGCATCGTCGCTCGTTGCTGATCTGCTGGACGGGTCGGCGGTCGACGATCGGAGGACGGCGATGAGCCGATGAGTACCACTCAGCTTGGTCCCGAGCAGCGTCGGGCGTCTCTGGACCGCATGGCCAGCGAAGTGTTCGACGTCGTGGTCGTGGGCGGTGGGGTCACCGGGTGCGGATGCGCTCTGGACGCGGCGACCCGCGGCCTGTCGGTAGCACTGGTGGAGCAGCGTGACTACGCGGCCGGGACCTCCAGCCGCGCCAGCAAGCTCATCCACGGCGGGGTGCGCTACCTGGAGCAACGCGACTTCGCCCTGGTACGGGAGGCGCTGCGGGAACGCGACCTGCTGCTCACGCGGCTCTCCCCGCACCTGGTGCACCCGATCCCGTTCCTGTACCCACTCACCCATCCTGTTTGGGAGCGCTTCTATCGCTTCTATGTGGGCGCGAGGATTCTGCTGTACGACACGATGGGTGGCACTCGGGCGGTTCCTCGGCACCGGCACCTGTCCAAGCGCAGGGCGCTCCAGCTTGCACCCGGACTGCGCCCGGATCGCGTGGTCGGCGGCATCCGGTACTACGACGGGCAGGTCGACGACGCCCGGTTTACGATGACCGTGGCCAGAACGGCTGCGCAGTACGGCGCCGCAGCCGCCACCAGCGTCCGCGTTGTCGGCTTCCTGCAACAAGGCGAGCGGGTCGCCGGCGTGCGGGTGCGCGACCTGGAGTCGGGGGAGGAGGTCGAGGTCCGCGCCCGCGAAGTGATCAACGCGACCGGGGTGTGGACCGAGGAGCTGCTGCAGCAGGTGGCGGGCGGCCGACGCCAGTTCAGGGTGCGCGTGTCCAAGGGGATCCACCTGGTCGTGCCTGGGGACCGCATCCATGCCAACACCGCACTCATCTTGCGGACCGAGACGAACGTGCTCTTCGTCCTCCCCTTGGGGCCGGCACTGGATCATCGGCACCACCGACACCGACTGGGACCTCGACCTGGCCCATCCCGCAGCCAGCCGATCCGACATCGACTACCTCCTCGACCACGTGAACGCGATGCTCAGCGCTCCCTTGACCCACCGGGACATCGAGGGCGTCTACGTCGGGTTGCGGCCACTGATCGCTGGGGCGTCGGCGGCGACCAGCAAGCTCAGCCGCCGGCACACCGTGGCCCGGCCGATGCCCGGCCTGGTCGTGGTCGCTGGCGGCAAGCTCACCATCTACCGGGTGATGGCCACCGACGCGGTCGACGCCGCCGCCAACGGGCTGGGCCGTAGCGTGCCGCCGTCGTGCACGGACGTGACCCCCCTGGTCGGCGCGGTCGGCTACCAGGCGATGTTCAACACCCGGGAGCGGATCTCGGCCAGGACGGGGCTGCCCGTGGCCCGCATCGAGCACCTGCTCGGCCGCTACGGCTCGCGGATCGACGAGCCGCTCGGGCTGGTCGCCGAACGCCCCGAGCTCGGCAGGCCGATCGATGGGGCCGACGACTACCTCAAGGTCGAGGCCGTCTACGCCGCCTCCCACGAGGGCGCCTTGCACCTGGACGACGTGCTCACACGGCGCACCCGCATCTCGTTCGAGACCTGGGATCGCGGGCTGGCTGCCGCCGAACCGGTCGCCCGGTTGCTGGCCGAGGTGTTGGACTGGGACGACGCCACCGTCAGGCGGGAGGTCGAGCACTACCAGGCCCGGGTCGCCGCCGAGCGCCAGTCCGAGGAACAACCCGATGATCCCGCCGCCGAGGCTGCCCGTCTTGGCGCCCAGGACATCCGGATGGGCGCCGCCGTCGGCTAACCTCGAACCGAGGGCCGGGCGTTGCATGCCCTGGTTCCGCACCCACGACGGCCGCGCCGGACTCAAGGAGGTCTACGGGCTCATCGACACGGTAGGCGACGCAGCGGGTTCGCCCGCCTGGCCGAACTCGTTCGTACCGGTGGCCGCGCCGCCACCCCGATTGGGGATGCGGACATCGACGGTCTTGCCAAGCGACAGCTCAGCGCCGCCGACCTCAACGACCCGCTCGGTACTGGCGCGCTCGCCACCGCGCTCGGCGAGTAGTTCCTCGACGTCCCGATAGGCGCCGGCTCAGGTCTGGTCCGTCATGGGAAGTTGCAGATAGGACAGGCCGCGCAGGTCCAGCCAGGCACGACCGGGGCCGTGCACCATCCGCAGGAGGACCTGGTCGCAGGTGGCACAGCGGGCGACCACGCCGGGAGCGTGGTCGAAGACCCGCACCCCGGCCATGGGCCCGGTCCACCCGCAGTTGCTGCAGCCCGCCATGGCGGAGGTGACGTCGGGACGGAAGATGTCGTGGAGTGGGCCGGCAAGCGCGTTGCCGTCGGTCCACATCATCGAGCCGGTCATCGCTGCCCCCTCAGGCGCCGCTTGGTCCGAACCGTTCGGTCTTGATCTGTTCTGGCGCATACCCCTGATCGACAAGCAGGTTGGCGACGGCCCCGGCGAACCCGGTCGGGCCGCACACAAGACAGGCCGGCCGGTCGGCGGCCGGCCAGGCCAGGGTAGCGAGCCGGGCCGCGTCCAGCCGCCCTACCGGACCTTGCCAGCCCGACGGGGCGCGGCGGGTGTAGACCAGGTCCACCTGCAGGGTCGGGTCCCGCTCGGCAAGGCGACGGAGCTGGTCGCCGTACAGGACCGTGTCGGGGGTGCGTGTCGAGTACACCAGCCGCATCGGGGTGGTGCTGGCGGTGGCGATGCGGGTGCGGACGATCGCCACCAGCGGCACCACCCCGCTGCCACCCCCCAGCAGCAGCACCGGGTTCAAGTCCCCGGGATGCCAGACGAACCAGCCGCCGATCGGGCCGCGCAGCTCCAGCGGATCCCCGGGGTGAAGCTCATCGGTCAGGTACGGGGACACCTCGCCGTTCTCCAGCCGCTCCACGGTCAGCTCCAGCCGGGCGCCGGTAGGAGCCGACGCGATCGAGTAGCTCCGCTGGGTGGAGTAGCCGTCCTCGGCGGTCAGCCGAACGTCGACGTGCTGGCCAGGAAGGTGCCCGGGCCAGTCCGGGACGTCCAGGACCAGGATCCGCGCGGTGGCCGACTCGCCGCGAACGGCTACCAGCTGGGCGGCCCGCCAGTTCAGTCGCCCCAGTACCGCTGCTCTCGCCATGGGTCACCGTAGTTGTGATAGCCAAGGCTCTCCCAGAAGCCCGGCTCGTCCTGGTTCATCAACCGGATCCCTCGCACCCACTTCGCACTCTTCCAAAAGTACAGTTAGGACGACTGCCGGCAAATGACGGCTCGCGGCAAGCGACCGGTCGGTGGATGCGCGCACTGCGGCCGACGTTCAGTCTGCGGACGACTGCCGTCATCTGACCGATGCTGCGCCATTGAAGGCGTTGTAGTGTGACGGTTGAAGCTGCTTGGTTGCCCTCGTAGGAGGGCCATTTCTGCTGCTGAGGTCGTGCACCTTCTGGATGCGACGCCCGGCGACTGCCAAAGGCTTCCGACCTGCGAGGACAGCGCGGAGCGCAAAGACGTTTCGGTGGATCCAGGCTAAGCGTTTCAGGACACAGGGTAAGGTGACGGCATTGACATCAACTTGGTGACCGCCGCCGAGGCGGCCCGCCGCGCCGGCATCTCCACCCGGACGATCGGCCGCTGGGTCCAAGAAGGCCGCCTCAGCCGGTACTGGTGGGGCCGCGGGACACGACGCCTCGGCCCCCGCGTCGCCACGACGGAGGTGGAACGCTTGCTCGGCATCGTGACCTCCAACGGCCGCGACTTCCTGCTCAACCGGCCCCGCCGCGGCTTCGTCGAGATCCGCGACCAGACCACCGGCAATCCGGTCGACACCGGCGGCGCGGTCGCCTACACCGACGCGTCCATCGAGGCCGCAGTGCCGCACCCGGACGGCTGGCTTGCTGCGCTGCGCCGCATGGACCTTGACCAGGGTGGGGGCGAGTTGGAGATGACACTGCGCCACCTGCGGCGCCAAACGCCGAGGCCGACGGCGTAGACGCGGCGCCCGATCCCAGGCGTGCCTTGGGGCCCGTTCCTTGGCTGTTCCTGCTGGCAACGTGAGGCCGAGGGTGTCAGTCACCATCGACGCCGCGAATCGGTCGGGCTTCCCGCAGCAGGGTGATGATCTCGTCGGCTTGCTCGTAGACCGCTGCGGTGTTGGCGCGATAGTAGGGCTCCAGGTCGGGTCGGTGGGGAGCCACACGCGCGAGGGCCTCTCGGGCGGCGGCCACCTTCTGGAGGTGGTTGGCCGTAGCCTCGCGCCGGATCTGGCGCGTGTCCATTCATGTGCTGATCACCTGGGCATCGCTGACCAGCGAAGACCGGACGGTCGCCCAGGAGCCAGGCCACCAGCTCGCCGATCCTGCTTGCAGTCGGGATGCGGCACTGGCATGCCCGCAGCCGAGGATCGAGATGGGCCGCTGCTGTTCGCCCGTTGCCCATCATCGGATCTCGCGGCTGCCTTGCGACGGCCTGGCTTGGCGCCATAGCGCCGCTCGTAGACCTCGCGCACCCAATCCTCTACCGGTGCCTTCCACTGCTGCTTGGGCGAAGGGATGTTCTTGGTCAGGCTCCTGGGGTTGAGGCCCAGCTCCTTGGCCATGCGGACCGCCTCGTCGGACAGTCGCCACCGTCGTTGCGCCTCCGCCCAGCGCTGCTGTTGACCTGGCTTGTTCGTTTTCGCCATCCCTTGCTCAGCCGCTCCTCTGCTCGTCGAGCAACAACCTTCTACGTGTCAAGTCGGTTGCAAGACGCACTTGTAGGTTTCCGGCTCTTTCTGGACAATCCATCCTGGCGTCCCGCCCGGGTCGGTCGGATTGAACAACGTCTCGTCGATGCAGGCCAGACAATCGCTCAAGGGCTGGCGTCGCGACCCTGCGTATCCTTTCGAGCGGAAAATGGCGGACTGTCCCAGGGAGACTGCATGACTCGGCAGCCCGGCCTCCCGGTCACCGATGAGGAATGGATCGACCTCGTTGGTGCTCGACGACGCCACCTCGCTCGGTTCATCTCCTGGGCTGCTGCACGCGAGGCCGTCGACTCCCTGCGCCTGTCGAATCGCAGCGACGTCCGCCGCGTCCGAGGGATCCTCGATGCGTTCGCCAAGCCCTGGTGGGCTGCGGTCGTGTATACCTGCTTCGATTCGGAGATCGGCACGCTCGCTGTCGCCCAGGCCTTCCCTCACCCCGTCGACCCCGCGGAGGCAGCCCGCCGCCTCTTGCGCATCGACCTGCCGGTCGGGGCGGTCCAACACCACCGCACCCAGCCCGGGCATACGGGAGCCAGGATCGCCCTGGTCTCCGCCTGCGCGCGTGCCCGTGACTTCGAGCGCATCCTCCAAGAAGGGCGGGGCTTCCACGACCGGTACGAGGCGCTGCGGCGACTGCGGGCCAAGCAGTGGGGTCGCACGACCTGCTTCGACCTGCTGGTTCGCACCGGCCAGCTTGGCATCGGGGGCGGGGGAAGCTACGAGCCCGACCGCGCGTACCTCGCGGACTCGACCGGCCCTGGGAACGGGTTCCGTCTGGTCTGGGGGATCGCGGTGACCCGATCCAACGCCGACGGATGCGAGGCGCTGCTGCGCGGTTGGACCAAGCGCTGGCATCGCATCGCGAAGCAGGTCGGGGTCACTTGGCATGGCGAGCCCTACGGCCCCGGGGACTTCGAGAACGCGCTGTGCGTCTTCCAAGAGCCGGGCGGCGCGGGCTACGACCGGAGGTGCTGATGACGGCGCGGTGGACCTTCGACCCTCGCGGGCCGGAGTCCCGTACCCTCAACGGACCCGTTCCGCTGGCCGTGAAGGGCATGGGACTGCCGGCCAGGCCGGGCCTGTATGTCATCACCTGCGGCGACTGCATACCGCACGTCGGAACGTCGGGCCGGCTCAGCAGTCGCGTGCGCATGCTGGCAGCGCTGAGGACCCATCGTGGCAGCGCTGAGGTCCTGTGTGCGGCTTTCTGCACTGGTGAGGCGCCGCTGGTGTGGTGGGAGGAGCAGCCCGATGCAAAGACGGCGCGCGAGCGGGAACGCGCGTTCAAGCGCCATTACGGCGAACCGCCGCAGCCGCGCCCCGACTACCAGGCGTGCGTGAACGGCGAGGTGCTGCTTGGTCGGATCGTCCAAGCCGCTGGGCCCGATTCGTGGGAGGCGGGGTTCGCCGAGGCCGTGTTTGCGATTGGGGAGATGCTGAGCCTGCTGTTCCAGCCCCGGTTCGCACCAATCTGGCAGCAGGTCGGCGTGCCGCGCGGGCCTTGGGCCGCGCTGATCCAAGCGGAGAAGACGCCATGAGGTTCGTGGGTATCGATGTCGGAGTGGCGGCGATGCACTGCGTCGTTCTTGTGGCTCTTGCCACGTGACCGCCGGTCAAGCGCTGCCGTCGGACGCAGCGACAGAGCTGAAAGCACTGACCCACGACGCGACCGCCATCGCCATCGACGCTCCCTTCTCGCTCACCGGGAGACCAACAGCGGGGCTGACTTGCGTACTGGAGCGGAAGGCGTCGGCAGGGCTGGCGCGTGGTCGCGAGCCGGGCTGTGACGTCCTGCGGTCTGGTCGAACGCTGTGAGCCGGACGGTGAACCTGTCAGCAAGCGGTCGGAGTGCAGGAGGAGCCTGGCCCCGCCTCGCGACCACCCGTAGATCCGCCCAACACGGCCGGCATGGGTCCGAGAGGACGCGGCCTGGCTTCATGCTCGGCCGCCGCGCTGCCGCACCCTCCCCCAGTTGAGGTTGTCAGTGAACCCCACCCGACATGCTTTCAGGGCGCTGGCTGGTGTGAGGGGAGGAGGACCCGATGGCGGCTGGTCATCGCCACAGTCCGGCACCGTCTGTGCAGCGCCATGAGGAGATCAATGTCAGCACGATCGCGGTGCCAAGCGGCTGGCTCGCCGACCTTCCGGCGTCCAGTGGGACCCTCCAGCGGCTGGCGCTGACCGATGCCGCCCTGAACCGGCTGGTCAGTGCGTTGGCTGGACAGCGCGACGGCGAGCTGCGTGAGGATCTGAGCCCGTCTGGCATAGCGGCGCTGCTCGATGCCGCGTGGGTGAAGGAGCAGCCCTGGCGCGAACTCGTCGAGCGCCGGCTGCAAGACCGCGGAGGATCGCACCGCGAGTTTCAGGAACACCCTTCTGCGCTGCAGGATCAGTGGAACAACGCCCGAGTTCGCCGGCACGGCGACGAGCTGACCCGACGCACCGACGGTGCGTCGCCGACGAGATGATCGAGGACCAGGAAGCTGGGATGGAGGAAGGCGACACTGCGTTTGCGGTGCACGCGGAACCGGGGCTTGAGGAGACAACGCGGGCGGCGCGAACGGACGGGGCGGGTCAGGACACCAAGCGGTGGTTACGCGACGAAGCTGGTCCAGCGCTGGCGCCGTCTCCGCGCGCGCTCCCGGCCGAGCTGGCCGAGGAGATCCGGACCGCCAGCACCGGCGACCTGCTCAGCTGGGTGGACCAGGCGCGACTTCAGGCGGAGCGTCCGCTGGAGCTTGAGGTTGCCGTCGCGCGAACCGCAGTCGACCGCGCCAAGAGCCATGTTGACGAGGAAGGGCTGGTGCTCCAGGGCCTGCAGCGACAACTGGCGGAGGCCGGGCCGTGGTGGCGGCCGGGCAGCCGGGGACGACGCTCCGATCTGAAGGCCCGGATCGCAGAGCGCCAACAGGTGCTGACCCGCCTCAGCCAGCATCTCCGCCGGACTGAGGGGCAGGTCAGCGAGCTGCTTCCCACGAGGCAGGCGGCCCTCGAGACCTGGGCGGCACAGCAGCGCCAGATTCTCGACCGAGCGGTAGCCGCCGTTCAAGAACTGCAGCGGCGCGAAAGCGGGCCGCTGGATGGTCATCCTTTCGATCTCCCCGAGCAGTTGGAACGGGCACGTGCCGCGGGCCCGGCTGTCGACGAAATCGCGCCCCGCACCGGTTCAAGCGACGAGTCGCCGACGTCAACCAATTCGACCGAGGAACTGACGGAAGCCCGCGCACAGATCGCGAGCCTCGATGCGGCCCGAGAGTCGGTAGACCTCGCGCTGCGGCGCCGGGTGGCAGGTGCTGGCAGGAACGACGATTTGTCAATAGCGATCGTCGGCGGATCAATCACCGGACCGGTGCTTTCCTTGCTCCTTCGTCAGGCCGGATTCAACAACGTCCACGTCTACGAAGGGACCCCAAGCGCCGTGCCGCAGGCCGGAGGCGTCATTGGGCTGGACCACACGTCCCTTGGCGTGCTCGACACAATCGGCGTTCCACAGGGGGAGATCGTCCCCTTCCCGAGCCAACGCGTGATCTCCATCAAGATGGCCGATCGGCGTGAGCTGGGCCGTGTCCAGACCCTGTGGCCCGGTCGGAACACCACGTGGACGCTCGCCCACGATGCGCTCACCCAGCGGCTCCCGGTAGAGACATTGCACACCGGTGCGCGGCTTGTGGGTCTGGAGCCCGGCGGCGACGGCCGCGCGGTCCTCCGCTTCGAGGATGGTGACCGGGCCACGGCGGACCTCGTTGCGTTCGCGGACGGCCGCAGGTCGACCGGCCGCAAGCTTCTGGACCCGGATCGCCCTCTCCGCTACGCGGGGTACGTCGCGCACCGCGGCCAGGTCGACGACTGCCCGCCGGAGCTGCGCGACTTCTGGCGCTACGAGCCGGATGGAACCCAGTTCACGCTCTTCCCGATCCGGCAGCCTGACGGTGGCATCGGGACTGACTGGACCTTTTATCTGAACGCCAGCGCCGAGCAGTTCCGTGCGCACTTCGGCGCGGACCCCACAACCCGGACGTTCGTGCTGCCCCAGCAGGTCAGCGCCGACGCTCGCGCGTACGTCGACGCCATGGCGGCGAAGCTGCTCACACCGAACGCCGCCGACCTGGTGCACCGCACCACCAGGCGGATGGCTGTACCGATCCTGGACATCGCCCCGCCCACGCGAATGGTGTACCCCGTCGGGTCGAGCCGTGCAGTGCTGCTCGGGGACGCGCTCGCGCCGGTGCGCCCACACACCGGCCGCGGCGCCAACAACGGCATCGACCAGGCGGCCGGACTCGTGACGGCCCTGGCCGAACATCGCAAGGATGGGGTCGACTTGGACGTGGCGCTGACCGCGTGGCAGGCCCGTTGTCTGCCGATGGTCACCGAGTCGCTCGAGCTCGGACCGGAGCTTGGGCGCGCGCTCGGATTGGGACGATGACCGCATCCGAGGTGCGTACCGGTCTGCCAGCCGATCGCAGGTCTACGTAGACGATGGGACTGCATCTGCGGCTCGACTGATTCCCGCGCCCGCTGAGGCCGCCATCTTCAAATCAACCTGGCCACGAACCATGATCGTTCAGGGCAACCGAAGATTGTCCAGCTCATGTTCAAGTAGCGCCGACATTGTTCAGAAGAGCCTGGATCCTACAAGCTGTAGGCTTACGACTCTTTTTGAACAATCCGCCCTGGGCGTCCTGCCTGCATCGGGCGGATTGAACAACGTCTCATCGGTGGAGGTTGAACAATTCCGCGGGGACCTCTCAAGGCCGAGAGTCGCGACCAACGCTCCTTCCCAGAGCGCCTCGTACGCGTCCCGTACGCGTCGGCGAGGTCGTAGAGGGTCCAGCCCTTCTCGTCCTTCCCGTGGCGGGTGAGCTTCCCCGGCTTGCTCACTAGCCCGAACTTACGGCACCGCAGCTCCGGTAAACCTGTCCCGACCTGCAGGGGCGCAGGGTAGACGTTATGAATTTTGTAGCCAGTAAAGTACTGGACATCTCGGGATCACTGTGATGTACTGGCCTGGTGAAACAGTCGTC
>WNGM01005528.1_pt1 | contig 24030 bp, 23 predicted proteins | sample 5400571 | NCBI WGS metagenome assembly WNGM01 (sample SAMN13153378, study PRJNA577476) | soil metagenome | isolation source: 100 cm soil or saprolite under Garry oak tree replicate 2 | place: USA:California | collected 2016-06-15 | reverse complement strand
GCTAGCTATAGCTAGTAACGGGGATAGAAGGCGTCCTGGCCAGGCTGGTACGTCGGCTGCCGCTGCGCCGGGTTGCGATTCACGAGCGGCCGCGCGTACATCGGGTGCGTGAACGACCGCACCTCGTGCTCGATCTCGTAGAGCAGCTTGCCCGAGTCGGGGTCGACGATTTCCTGGAAGCGGTACTGGTACGGGTTCGACTCCTGGCTGACGATGCCGCGCTCGTTCAGCTTGGCATGCGAGCCGCCGAAGTCGGTGACGTACACGGCGATGTGATAGCCGTCGTAGGGGCGGATGTCGTCCGACGTCTCGCGGAACCGCAGCGACTGGCCGGGTCCCACCTGCACGCGGGCCACCGCGCTGCCGTTGTCCTGCTCCAGCCGCGCCGGCGCGGCCATGACCTCGCGGTAGAAGCGCGCGATGCCGTCGGCGTGACCCGTGGGCACCGGGAACTCGACGTACGGCATGCCGAGCGTCATGAAGCCGAAGTCCGAGCCCGCGCGATGCAGCCGGATCCGGTTGCCCCACGGACACGTCACGTCGGCGTGGTTCTTCTCCACCTTGTGCGTGTACCTGGTGCCTCCGAGCCACTTGTCGGCGGCCTGCAGCCGGTCCGGGAGCGCGTCGAAGTCCGAGACGACGCACCCCACCCGGCCGCGCGAGTGGTTCGGCGCGCCCGTCGGCAGGTGGAACTGCGAGCGGCCGAGATTGATCCACATGTTGTCGAGTCCGACCATGAGGTACGGATCGCGGGTGAAGCCCAGCGCGGTGACGTAGAACGCCGTCGCCAGCTGCTGATCGGGCACGCGGAAGTTCACGTGCTCCAGCAAGACGATGTTCCCGACGTCCTCTGCCTTCCGGTCGAACGTCTCAGCCGCCATGGTCGACCCTCCCAGTTGGGGGACAGGATACCACCGGGCGTGACAGAGGAGCGTCACGGCTCCGCCGGGACGCTCCGAACGTTGGGGGAGTATGGGGGGCCCTTCGAGGCCCCCCATCTAAACAACCGGCCAGGGGTAGCGATCGGCGCTCCCTTCACCGGGGAATCGGCCGGCCTGAGCCAGCCTCCGCGCCCGCGCGACGAGCGTGTCGCGCTCCTGCTCGTCCAGCAGCTCCGCGAGCGCGGCGGGTGGCCCCTGTTTCACGAGTCGTCGCAGGTCGTCGCGCACGCCGTCGGGCAGCGGCTCGCCCGCGAAATCCCAGATCACCGTGCGCAGCTTGGGCTCGACGTTGAAGCAGAGCCCGTTGTCGATGGCCCAGATGCGGCCGTCGGGTCCGAGCAGGCAGTGGCCGCTCTTGCGGTCGGCGTTGTTGGCGATCAGATCGAACGCGCAGATCCGGGCGAGCTGATCACGGTGCGCGGGCTCCTCGCAGAGCGTGAAGTAGTGCTGGGCGAAGTCCGCGTGCACGAACTCCTGCAGCGAGCCTTCGCCGTAGGGCCCATCGCGCCGCACCGTGAGGGGCACGAGCCCCCAGCCGAGCGTCTCCGAGAGGTGATACGCGGCCAGCTCGCGCTTGAAGAGGCCGGGCGGAAAATCCCAGAGGGGGCGCTCGCCCCGCTCGGGCTTGTAGACGGCGAGCGCGCAAGTGGCCTCGAGCGCGACCTCGACGAGGAAGGTCGCGTTCGTGCTGCGGGGCAGCCGCCCCTTGAGGGTCACCTCGCCGCGCGCGAGGAGCGCGGCGACGTCAGGCGGTGACGACGTGGCCGTTGCTCCGCGGGCACACGTGGCCGGCGGGATCCCTGGGCTGGCTGCACATGGGGCAGATCGGCCGGCCCGCCTTCACGAGCGACTCCGTGCGCTCGACGAACGCCGCCGCCTGGGCGCGCGTGATCGCGAAGCGGGCCGTCGCCGGCTCCTCGCCTTCCTCGTCGACGACGGACTCGGCGACCACGACGATGCGCTGGCGCTTCTCGTCCCAGCCGAGGCCGAGCGAGGCCACCGGCCACGCCGCGTCCACGGGCTCGACGAGGTCGAGGCTCTGGGGCGTCGGCTCCGACGCCGTCGGCAGCTTGTCGAGTATCTGCGCGAGGTAGGTCGCCAGCGCGCGCACCTGCTCCTTCTCGCTCTTGAGCGTGACGAGCCGGCCCTTCTGGCGTCCCTGGATGTAGAAGACGCGCTCGCCCACCGGGCCGACGGCGCCGGTGGTGAAGTGATCGGGCGCATCGAGGTCGAAGGACGCGCTCATGGCCGCCCCAGCGACGCGAGGTCGCCGTCCATCGCGTTCATCGTGAGCACGCTCAGCCCCTCCAAACGATAGGCGATCGCCGTGATGGACGCCGGCGCGATCATGATCCTCTGGAAGAGATCGAGCGGCGCGCCGAGCGCGTGCGCCACCAGCGTCTTGATCGGGTCGGCGTGCGAGGCGACGACGATGGTGCCGCCGCGATGGCGCGCGACCAGCCGGGCCACCGCGCTCACCATGCGCGCCTGCATCTCGACGAACGACTCGCCGCCCGGAAAACGGAACGCGCTCGCGTGCCGCTGCACCACGGCCCACTCGGGCCGCTTCGCCGCCCGCCGCAGCGACAGTCCGGTCCACGCGCCGAGATCGCTCTCGAGCAGGCCGGGCTCCACGCGCCGGCGAGGCCGCGCGCCTTCGCCAGCGGCGCCACCGTCTCGCGCGCCCGCTCGAGCGGCGACGAGTAGATCGCCGCGAGCTTCGGCACCGCCGCCAGCCGCACGGCCAGCGCCTCCGCCTGGCGCCGGCCCTCCTCCGAGAGGTGCAGGCCGCGGCGGCGGCCGGGCAGCAGGCGCCCGGTGGTCGGCGTCACGCCGTGGCGCACGAGCAGGACGAGCGTGGAGGCGAAACGGGCCGGCGGCATGCCACAGAGAGTGTCAGTGGCGCGCGGTCAACGCAAGCGAGGCGGCTCAGCCGCCGAGGATCTCGCGGACCTTCGCGAGGATCGGGCCCCGGCCGATGCCGAAGCGCTCGAGCAACTGCCGCGGCGGGCCGCTGCGCGGAATCTCGCGCACGGCGAGCCGGTGCACGGCGACGCCGGCGGTGCTCACGGCTTCCATCACGGCGTCGCCGAGGCCGCCCTCCGGATAGTGGTCCTCGACGGTCAGGACCCGGTTGTCGCACGCGCGCGCGGCCTCGAGCAATGCGGCGGCGTCCAGCGGCTTCACGCAGAAGAGGTCGATCACGCGCACGGCGGTCCCCTGCTTCGCCAGCTCGTCGTAGGCGGCGAGCGCCTCGTGCAGCGTGATCCCGGCCGCGACGATGGCGAGCCGGTCGCGCTCGCTCCGGCGCAGCGTCTTGAGCGTGCCGACGGCGAACGCGTCGTCCTCGCGGTAGAGGCCCGGCGTCTTGCCGCGCGTCGTGCGGATGTAGACGATGCCCTTGCGCGCCGCGGCCAATCGCACGGCGGCATCGGTGGCGACGCCGTCGGATGGGTAGAAGACGACGGCCTCGGGGATCGCGCGGAAGAGCGCGAGATCCTCGAGAGCCATCTGCGAGGGCCCGTCCTCGCCGATCGAGACGCCCGCGTGCGATCCGCAGAGCTTCAGGTTGGCGCGCGAGATGCCGGCCATGCGGATCTGGTCGGCCGCGCGCTCGAGGAAGCACGCGAACGACGAGACGAACGGGATCAGGCCCTGGGCGGCGAGGCCGGCCCCCGCGCTCACCATGTTCTGCTCCGCGATCCAGCCCTCGACGAACCGGTCGGGGAAGCGCTCCTTGAACTTCTCCGCGTACGTCGAATTCTTCACGTCGCCGTCCAGCACGCGCACGCGCGGGTCGCTCTCGCCGAGCCGCACCAGCGCCTCGCCGTACGCCTGGCGCGTCGCAATCTCGCCGGTCGGTGGCTTGCCCGCGACCGGCTGGGGCGCCGGCAGCGCGCTCTTGCCCGCGCGCCGGCGCGGCCGGTGGATCGGCGGCGGCGGCAGCCGGTGCAGCCGGCTCTCCAGCGCCACGATCACGCGCTCCGCCATGTCGGGAGGCAGGGGCTTGCCGTGCCAGCCTTCCTTGCCCTCGACCTCGGCGCCGAGCCCCTTGCCCTTCACCGTGCGCGCGACGATCGCGGTCGGCGCGCCGCGGCCGCGCGCGGCGCGGCGGAGCGCGGTGGTCACCTGCTTCATGTCGTGCCCGTCGATGACGTTCACGCGCCAGCCGAACGCGGCGAAGCGGCGCTGGTAGGCCTTGAGGTCGTGGCCGAACATCGTCGGCCCCGATTGGCCGAGCGCGTTCACGTCGACGATCGCCACGAGGTTCTCGACCTTCTCGTGGCTCGCCATCTGCGCGGCCTCCCACACCGAGCCCTCCGCCATCTCGCCGTCGCCGAGCAGGACGAAGACCCGCGCGTCGGCGCCCAGCATGCGCGCGCCGAGCGCCAGGCCGACGCCGACGCCGAGCCCCTGGCCGAGCGAGCCGGTGGCGACGTCGACGAACGGCAGCCGCGGCGTGGGGTGGCCCTCGAGATCGCTGTCGATCTGGCGCAGCTGCACGAGATCCTTGCGGTCGAGCGCGCCGGCCGCCGCCCACGCCGCGTAGAGCAGCGGCGCCGCGTGGCCTTTGCTCAGCACGAAGCGGTCGCACGCCGGATCGCGCGGCGCCTGCGGGTCGAAGCGCATCACGTCGAAGAAGATCGCCGCGACGAGGTCCGCGCCGGAGGCGCAGGAGGTCGGGTGGCCGCTGCCGGCCGCGGTCGTCGCGCGCACGCTGTCCACGCGCAGCTGGGTGGCCACGTCCTCGAGCGCGAGCAAGCGGGCGTCGGCGGGGCTGCTCATGGCCATAGTGTAAACCGCTGCAACGCGAACGCCAGTGGAGTCGCTGGCACCGTGGCTGCACGTCGCGCGGGGGGAGGTGTGTGATGAGCAAGCTGCTGGGCCTGATCGTGAGCCTCGCCGTCGGCGCCGGAGCCGCCTACATGCTCGATCCCGAGCGCGGCCGCCACCGCCGCGCGCTCGCCCGCGACAAGGCGGTCGCGGCGACGAACCGGATGAGCGAGGCGCTCGAGGGGAAAGAAACGTCACTGGGCGAATCTCGCGCGCCGTTCTCGCCGAGGCGCGCGGCCGCGTCGCCCGCGGCCGTCACGCCGCGCAGAACGCCTCCGCCCAGGTGCGGAAGCCAGCCTGACGGCGGCGCCGGCCGACCGGACTCAGCGCGGCCGATTGGCGTGGTCGGCGAGCACCGAGGCCACGCTCGCCGTCACCCGCACGCCCGTCGGCACGTGCAGGTACTCGTTCGGCCCGTGCGCGTTGCTGTCGGGGCCCAGCACGCCCGTGATCATGAACTGCGCCTGCGGATAGCGCGCGCCCAGCATCGCCATGAACGGGATCGAGCCGCCCGTGCCCTGCGACATCGCGGGCCGGCCGAAATAGTCCTCCGACGCGCGGCGCATCGCCTCCGCGAGCCACGGCGCCGTCGCCGGCGCGTCCCAGCCGTCGCCGGGCGTCTCCGCCTCGAACCGCACGCGCACGCCGTACGGCGGCGCGGCCTCGAGCGTCTCCTTCAGCCGTTTCGCCGCGTGCGCCGAGCTCACCGTGGGCGGCAGCCGCAGCGACAGTTTCGCGGCCGTCATCGGCCGCAGCACGTTGCCGCCGTCGGTGGGTGACGGCAGCCCGGCGGCGCCGGTGATCGAGAGCGCCGGCCGCCATGTGCCGGCGAGCAGCGCGTCGAGCGGATCGTCGTGCATCGGACGCCCGCCCGGCACGAATGGCAGCTGCGTGATCCGCTTGGACAGCACACCGGAGACGGCGCGCGCCTGCTCGACGCGCTCGCGCGGGATGTCGGCGTGCAGGTCGCGCAGGAGGATCTCGCCCGTCCGCTCGTCCTCGAGGCGCGAGAGCAGCGCGCGGAGGATCCGGAACGACGAGGGCACGATGCCGCTCGCCACGCCCGAGTGCACGCCCTCCGTCAGCACCTCGACGGTGAGGACGCCGTTGACGATGCCGCGCAGCGAGGTCGTGGTCCAGAGGTGCTCGTAGTCGGAGCAGCCGGAGTCGAGGCACACGACGAGGCTGGGCGTGCCGATGCGTGCGGCCAGCGCGTTCACGTAATGCGGCAGGTCGTATGAGCCCGACTCCTCGCACGCCTCGATCAGCACGACGCAGCGCGCGTGCGGCACGCCCGGCGCCTGCAGCGCCTGGATCGACGCGAGCGCGGCGAACGCCGCGTAGCCGTCGTCGGCGGCGCCCCGGCCGTAGAGCTTGTCACCGCGCCGCACCGGCGTCCAGGGGCCGAGCCCCTCACCCCAGCCGACCATCTCCGGCTGCTTGTCGCAGTGGCCGTAGAGCAGCACGGTGTCGTCGCCGCGCCCCGGCACCTCCATGAAGATCAGCGGTGTACGGCCCTCGAGCCTCACGACCTCCACGCGCAGCCCTTCGATCGCGCGCGCGCGCGACCACTGTTCGATCATCGCCACCGCGCGGTCGAGGTGCCCGTGTGCCTTCCAGTCGGGATCGAACATCGGCGACTTCGCCGGGATCCTCACGTACTCGGTGAGCGTCGGCAGGATCTCCTCGTCCCACGTCTTCTGCGCAAACGCGAGCGTGCGGCTGACGTCGAGCGCCATCACCGCGTGCCCTTCAGGGCGGTCCACACGCGCTCGGGCTTGAGCGGCATGTCGAGGTGCTTGACCCCGAACGTCTTGAGGGCGTCGACCACTGCGTTGACGACGGCGGGCGTGCTCCCGATCGTCGCCGCCTCGCCGATGCCCTTGGCGCCCATCGGATTGAAGGGCGTCGGCGTGACCGTCTGGTCCGTCTTGAACAGCGGCAGGTCCTCGGAGTGCGGCACCGCGTAGTCCATCAGCGAGCCCGTGACGAGCTGCCCGTCGGCGCTGTACACGACTTCTTCCAGCAATGCCTGAGCAATCCCCTGAGCGAGCCCGCCGTGCACCTGGCCGGCCACGAGCGTGGGACTGATGCGCACGCCGCAGTCGTCGACGGAGACGAAGTCGCGCACGCTCACGCGCCCCGTCTCGCGGTCGATCTCGACCACGGCCACGTGCGCGCCGAACGGATAGACGAGCTGCGGCGGCCGGAAGAACTCCGTCGCCTCCAGCCCATGCTCCATGCCCTCGGGCAGGGCATCGCCGTACGCCTTCGCCGCGATGGCGGCGATCGTCAGGGCTTTGGCCGGCACGCCCTTCACCTGGTACCGGCCCTCGGCGTAGACGACGTCGTCCGCGGCGGCCTCCAGCATGGTGGCCGCGATGCGCCGAGCCTTGGCCTGCACCTTCAGCGCGGCGCCGAGGATGGCCGAGCCGCCGACGACGAGGCTGCGTGAGCCGCCGGTGCCGTTGCCCATCGGCGTGTTGAGCGTGTCGCCGTGGCGGACGACGATCTTGTCGAAGGGCACCCCCAGGTGGTCCGCGATGATCTGGGCGAACGTCGTCTCGTGGCCCTGGCCGTGCGCGGAGGTCCCCGTGAAGGCGGTGACGTCGCCGCCCGGCTCGACGCGCACGACCGCGCTCTCGAACGGCCCGAAGCCGCACATCTCGACGTAGCACGCCATGCCGATGCCGAGCAGCGGCCGGTCGCGGCGGCTCACGCGCGACTGCTGGTCTCCGCGGAGCTTCTCGACGCCGGCGATCTCCAGCGCCTTCGTCAGCGCGCGGTCGTATTCTCCCGAGTCGTAGCGCTGGCCCGTCGGCGTCGCGTAGGGGAACGCCGACGGAGGGATGAAGTTCTTGCGGCGGATCTCCTCGGGCTTCTTGCCGAGCTCCTGCGCGACGACGTCGATCAGCCGTTCGAGGTAGTACGCGGCCTCCGGCCGTCCCGCGCCGCGATACGCGGCCACCGGCGTCGAGTTGGTGAACACGCAGGTCGACTTGAGGTCGACGTTGGTGAACTTGTAGACGCCGACGCCCATCATCAGCGTGAGGTCGGGGATGAAGGTGAAGATCGGATAGGCGCCGATGTCCGCCATCACGTGCATGCGCACGGCGGTGATGGTGCCGTCCGCCTCGACGGCCGCCTCGAGGTCGGTCACCTGCGCGCGCCCGTGGGTGGTGGCCACCATGTGCTCGATGCGCGTCTCCGTCCAGCGCAGCGGCAGCTTGTAGAGGCGCGCGCACGCGGCGAGCGTGGCGTCCTCCGGATACGTGCCGAACTTCACGCCGAAGCCGCCGCCGACCTCGGGCGCGATCACGCGCACGAGGTTCTGCGGCACGCCCAGCACGGTGGCGAGGTCGTTGCGCAGCACGTGCGGCGCCTGGTGGCTCGCCCACACCGTGACGCCGCCCGTCGCCGGATCGGGCGCGGCCAGCGTCGCGCGTGGCTCCATCGGGATGCCGGACAGGCGCTGGCTGATCATCCGCTGCTTGACGACCTTGTTGGCCTTCTTGAAGGCGGCGTCGGGATCGCCCTGCTTGATCTCGGTGGTGTGCTCGACGTTGCCGGGCGCGTCCTCGTGCAGCTTGGGCGCGCTCCGGGCCATCGCGGAGGCGAGGTCGCCGACGGCCGGCAGCGGATCCCAGTCGACGACGACCTCCTGCGCGCCGTCCACCGCCGCCGCTTCGGAGGTCGCGATGACCGCGGCCACCGGCTCGCCGACGTGGCGCACGCGGCCGATGGAGAGCGGGAAGTGCTTGCGCCCGGCCTCGGTCTTCGCCCCGCCGCCGCCCTCGGCACTCGGCCCGCCGAGCGGAAGCTGTTGCACGTGGGCGCGCAGATCCTCGCCCGTCACCACTCGCACGACGCCGGGCCGCTTGAGGGCGGCCTTCGTGTCGATCTTGCGCACGCGCGCGTGGGCGTGCGGGCTGCGCACGAACACGACGTAATGCAGTCCGGGCACCGTGACGTCGCCGACGTAGGCGGAGGTGCCGGTCACGAGCCGGGGATCTTCCTTGCGCTTCACTTCCGCGCCCATCAGTCGGGGGGTTGCCGTGGCCATGTCGATCCTTTCGTGGGAGTCAGGGTCGGAGGATAACTCCTGCTACAATCTCGCGCCATGAAAACCATGGATGACCGTGCGCCGCATCGCGACGCACGACGGTGTCCTGCGCGCCTACATCACCGTCACCGGCGACACGGCGCTGGCCCAGGCGAAGGAAGCGGACACGGAGATCGGGCGCGGCCGGCGCCGCGGACCGCTGCACGGCGTGCCCATCGCGCTCAAGGATCTCATCGCCGTCGCCGGCGTGAAGATGACGAGCGGCTCGCAGGTGCTGGCCGATCACGTCCCCGCGCGCGACGCGTTCATCACGCGCAGGCTCAAGGACGCGGGCGCCGTGCTCCTCGGCAAGCTCGCGATGCACGAGTGGGCGTTCGGCCGTCCGGTGACCGACGGGCCCTTCCCCACCGGGCGCAACCCGTGGGACGTGCGCCGCGCGCCCGCGGGCTCGTCGTCGGGCTCCGCCGTCGCGGCGGCCGCCGGCCTCTGCGCCGGCGCGCTCGGCTCCGACACCGGCGGCTCGATTCGCGGGCCGGCGGCGATGACGGGCCTCGTCGGCCACAAGCCGACGTACGGCCTCGTGAGCCGCAGCGGCGTGCTGGCGCTGTCGTGGTCGCTCGATCACGTCGGCCCGATGACGCGCGGCGTGTGGGACAGCGCGGTGATGCTCCAGGCGATCGCCGGCGCCGACCCCGACGACACCTCCACGCGTCACGCCACGACGCAGGACTACGTCCAGCACCTCGAGGACGGCGCGCGCGGGCTGCGGCTGGGGCTGCTCAAGCGCTACTACGTCGACTTCCCGGGACTGAACGACGAGGTGCGCGGCGCGGCCCTCACGGCGTTCGACGTGCTCCGCAAGGAAGGCGCGACGATCGAAGACGTGGACGCGCCGTCGCTCGATCTCGCGCTGGCCGCGTGGGCGCCGATCATGTCGGAGGCGTACGAATACCACGCCGAGACGATCCGCAAGACGCCGGAGAAGTTCCGCGAGGGACTGCGCACGCGCATCTACCTGAGCGCGCTCTTCACCGCGCAGGACGTCCAGCGCGCGCAGCGGCTGCGCGCACGGATCGGCCGCGAGGTGGACGCGCTGCTCTCGCGCGTGGACGCGCTGATCTTCCCCGGCCAGGCGGCGCCCGCGCTCAAGTTCGAGGACTTTCCGACCACCGGCTTCGCGCCCGCCTCGATCCGCTACACGGCGCCGTGGAACCTCCTCGGGCTGCCCGCGGCCGTCGTGCCGTGCGGCTTCAGCCGCGAGGGGCTGCCGGTCTCGATCCAGATCGTCGGCCGCCGGTTCGACGACGCCACCGTGCTGCGCATCGCGCGCGCCTACGAGCGCGTCACCGACTGGCACCGGCGACGCCCCGATCCCGCGCGCTGGACGCTGTGATGGAGGCCTATCGCGCGGTCGTGGACAAGCGCGACCAGCGCGTCTACCTGCCGAAGCCGATCCCCGCGGACGCGCTCCGGCGCATTCTCCAGGCCGCGCGTATGACCGGCAGCAGCAAGAACCGCGAGCCGAACCGGCTGGTCGTCGTGAGCGAGCGCGCGGGCGTGAGAGCGCTCGGCGCCCTGAGCCCGTGGGGCAAATGGCTGGCCGACGCCGCGGCGGTGATCGTCATCGCGCAGGTCGAGGCACACGAGTTCGACGCCGGACGCTGCGCGCAGAGCATGATGGTCGCGGCCTGGGCCGATGGCATCGGCTCCTGCCCCGCGCACCTGCCCGAGGCCGACGTCGCGCGCCTGCTCGGCATTCCCGACGGCGTGCACGTCAACCGCGTGATCGGCTTCGGCTACGTCGATCCCGCGCGCGCCGCGCCGCCGAAGTCGGTCGCGCGCAAGCGCAGCCCGCTGGAGGAGCTCGTCCACCGCGAGCGCTGGTAGCACTCGCCGCGGGCGGCGGCGTAGGTCTAGACCGCGATCCGGAGGCCGGAGCGCATCTCGAACTCCTCCTGCGCGAGCAGCGAGGCATTGGCGATGCGCGCCATCTTGCCGCAGTAGAAGCAGTGGATGAACGCCGGCTCGCGCCCGACGAAGGTGCTGTTGCATTTCACGCAGCGATCGATCGGCTGAGACAGGAAGCGACGCGCTGTGCGCTCCAGCACGAGATCCGGCTCGAGCAGGGAGACGACCTTGGCGGGCGGGCGCGCGGGCGTGCCATTCGGCGCCGCGCCGTTCGCGGGCGCGCCGTTCGCGCTCGCGGCGGCGGCCCTTCGCAGCCGCTCGACCGCGCGACTCGGCTTCCGCTTCAACCCCGGGCGCTTCATGGCGGAGGCATTGTACATTAACCGGCGCGAGGAGGAACCATGACGCCACCAGTCGATCCCAACGACGTCCTCATGACCGGCGAGAACTCCTTCATCCGGCTGAGCTCCGACGGCGGCAAGACGCTGACGGACCGCTTCAGCCACTGGCGCGTGCTGTGGTGTCCGGACGGCGCGGGCCACGCGCTGTTCGTGCATTCCACGCTGATCGACGGCCAAGTCCGCATCTACTCGGACAATCAGGCCGTGGCACGTTGGCTGCAGAAGACGATCGAGGCGCTGCTCTATCCACAGTTCGCCGACACGACGCTGCCGGTGACACCCGCGCAGTTCTCGCGTGCGGGCGCGCCACCCAAGCCGGCCACGGAGACGATCGTCGCCGGCAACGACCGCATCGTCATGGCGTGGACCGACACGATCGCGCCGTTCGTGCTCAACGCGCCGCCGGGCTTCATGAACCGCCCGATCGGCGTCTTCAGCACGTTCTTCCCAGCGAAGACGGCGCGCGTCGAGCTGAACGGCAAGACGCCGAAGGGCCAGGTGTGGGCCGAGATGCGCGGCGACCGGCAGTCGTCGAGCGCGTGCCTGGCCTGGTCGGAAACGTGGGTCAAGCCGCGCGGCTGATCACCACCCTGGTGATTCTGACGCCGCCGGCGCGCGCACGCGCACGCACGCGTCGCGGAGACTGCTGATACGATCGCAGGGGTGGCCGGAGAGCCCGGGAAGACGTTTTTCGGTCTCACGCCCGATCGCGTGCTGGAGGCGGTCGAGGCCGGAGGTCTGCGCTCGACCGGTCGCTGCCTGCCGCTGCGCGCGTTCGAGAATCGCGTGTACGAGGTCGAGCTGGAGGACGAGACGCGCGTGGTCGTCAAGTTCTACCGGCCGGGACGCTGGTCGCGGGCGACGATCGAGGACGAGCACCGCTTCCTGGCCGAGCTCGCCGCGGCGGAAGTCCCCGCGGTCGCGCCCATGGACCTGGGCACCGGCACGACGCTGAACGAGATCGACGGCATCCTCTACGCCGGGTTCCCGAAGGTGCGCGGGCGCACGCTCGACGAGCTGGACGCCGAGAACCGGCGCCGCATCGGGCGCACGATCGGACGGCTGCACGCGGTCGGCGCCGCCCGCCCCGCGCCGAACCGGCCGCGGCTCTCCGTCGAACGCTCCATCCGGGAGCCGCTCGACGTGCTGCTCTCCGGGGAGTTCATCCCCGGCTCGCTCGCGCCCCGCTATCGCGACGTCGCGCTGCAGATCGCCGACACGGTGGCGGCTCCGCTGGCGGCGGCGCGCGCGCAGCGCATCCACGGCGACCTGCACTGGGGCAACATCCTGTGGGCCAAGGACGGGCCGATCCTCGTGGACTTCGACGACTGCCTGATGGGCCCGCCGGTGCAGGATCTCTGGCTGCTCGCGCGCGGCGACACCGACGAGGCGCGCAAGATGCGTGAAGACTTGCTGGAAGGTTACGAGCTGTTTCGCGAGTTCGACCGCAGCACGCTCACGCTGTGTGAGCCGCTACGCGCCATGCGCATCGTCTACATGTCGGGCTGGATTGCGCGGCGGTGGGAGGACCCGTCGTTTCCGCCGGCCTTCCCGAACTTTCGCGACACGCGGTACTGGATGCAGGAGTACGAGGTGCTTGTCGGTATCGCGGAGGCGCTGCAGCACTAGCGCGCTCGCGGCCGCGCGCCGGCGCAGGTAGACCGCGCCGCTCACTCCGGCGAACCCGAGCACGACCAGCAGCGCGCTCGGCAGTACGTCGGTGCTCATGGCCGCCAGGCTCAGCGGCGAGACGACTTCGGCCGCCGGCGACAGCACCACGGGCGTCATCGCGACCAGAGCCACTCGCGTCTCGTTGGCCGGCGGCGTCGGCGCGGCCGCGATCGGTGCGGTGGTCGGCGCGGCGGCCCTGGCGACCGACGGCGCGGCGGTCTTGGCCACCGAGGGTGCGGCAGTCCTCGCCACCGACGGCGCCGCAGCCTTCGCCACCGACGGCGCCGCAGTCTTCGCCACCGACGGCGCGATGGCTTTCGCGACCGACGGCAAGCCGGCCCGGGCGACTGGCGGCGCCGTGGCCCTGGCGGCCGGCGGATGCGCCGGCGCGCGAGCCACCACACGCGGCGCCGGGCTTGGACGTGTCGTCGCCGCCTCCTCCACCGGCTTCGGCACAGGCGACGCCTGGGCGAACATCAGCGTCTCTTCGCCGAGCTTCGCGCGAAGCTGCGCAACCAGGGTGGCGTAGGAGCCCTGGCGCAGCACCCGCTTGAACTGCGAGCGATAGTTGTCGGTCGTGCTGATGCCGTCCACGACGACATCGCGGACGAGCCACCGGCCTCGGCGCTCCGTCATCCGGTACACCACGATGATCTTGCGGCCATCCCGGCTCTCGACGACCGTCGCCGCCCTCGCCTCGTCGTTCACACGGGTTTCGCCCTGCCACGTCATCAGGATGCCGTTGACCGGGTTGACGGTTCCGGCGAGACGGGCGACGAGACCGCGCTCGAGCAGTTCGGCGAAGAGTCGGGTGAACTCGTCCCGCTCGGCGGGGGTCCGCACGTCCCACTCGTGCTCCAGGGCGGCGGCGGCGGCGCCGCGCACGTCCGCGATGTCGGTGACGAGCCGCTTGACCCGGGCAACCCGTTCCAGTGGCCGCGAGCGGGTGGCCGGATCGTTCAGGATGGTGTTCACGGTGCCGAAGAACTCGCGCATGCGCTCGGTCGCCGGGCCGGCGTGGACCGGCGTCGCGGCCGAGAAAAACAGGCCGACCAGACCGGCGGAAGCGAGCAAGAAACGGGTACCCGGCGCGAGACGCATATTTACAATATAGGGTGCCGGGCACCCCTCATGATATAGCCTATAAAGTGAAATAATACTTGGACTTACATAAGAAATCCGACCTTGGTCTGACCTCCCGATCAGGGCCGAAAATCGACCGTCGCGACGACCCCGGCGTGATCCGACGGCCAGAGGCCGGACGCCGTCTTGTCGTGCTCGCTTTCGCCGGTGCGGCCCACGTGATGGACGTGCGCGCCGCCGCCGTCGCGGTGCCGGTGTTGTCAGCGCGCGAGTTGCAGTCGCAGACGAAGATCACGGGCAGGGAGGTCTGGGCCGGGCCGGCGACGACCTCCTGCCCCTGGGCCACCTGGATCGGATCGAAGAAGCCTTCGGGCAACAGATGTGTCGTGATGAACCGGAGCGTGTCGTCGCCCTTCCTCGCGTCCACCGAGAGCCACCCGCGCTTCTCGACGTAGAAGGTTCCGTCCGGCAGCGCGAACCCGCTCTGGGTCGCGAAGGTGCCCTCCTGCACGTTCGAAAGCGTCAGCGCGTCTGCCGCGCGCGCCAGAATCACCTCGCGGTCGATGAAGCGGACGAGGCCGATGCAGCTGAAGGGCGGGGTGTTCGGGCACAGCGCCGGCGCCTGGAGGTCGTTGGTCACGTGGTGGCGACGACGACGTAATGCTCGCCGCGCGCCGCGAGCGCGTCGAGGAGGAGCTCGAGAAAATCGAACCCGGTCGGCGAGAACGTCGGTGGGTACACGGCGCGCCAGATCGCGACCTCCTGCAGCCCGACGAGATCGGGCCTGGCCTTCGCGATCTCCGCCGCCATCCCGTCCACACGGCTCGGGACGTCGCTGGCGTTCACGACGGCGAAGATATGGGTGGCGGCGAGGATCAGCGCCGGCACCGTCGTCGCCGCGATCGCGGGCGTGAGATCTGCGCCGAAGTACATGTTGCGCGTCATCACGGTCACGCCGTCCTCGGCGAGGGCCGGAACGGAAAACAGCAGGACGACCAGGAGCGAGACGGGCAGTAGGCGCTTCATCGCGAATCCTCCTGGAGTGGTCGGAAGCGTTCGTGCCAGCGAACAGTCGGCTGCCGATGAGCCGGACGGACGGTAGCATATTTTGCGGTTCCTGGGTCGGGCTGACACTCGGGCCAAGCTCCATCGAAATGATACGATCATGAGGATGAGCGACGCCCCCCGGTCCAACTTCATCCGCGAGATCGTCGAGGAGCACCTCCGCACCGGCCGCTTCGGCGGCAAGGTCGTCACGCGCTTCCCGCCCGAGCCCAACGGCTACCTTCACATCGGCCACGCCAAGGCCATCTGCATCGACTTCGGGCTGGCGCGAGACTACGGCGGCCGCTGCCACCTGCGCTTCGACGACACCAACCCGACCAAGGAGAGCCAGGAGTACGTCGACGCCATCATGAACGACGTGCGCTGGCTCGGCTTCGACTGGGGCGAACACCTGCATCACGCCAGCGACTACTTCGAGCAGCTCTATGAGTGGGCGGAGCAGCTCATCAAATCGGGGAAGGCGTATGTCGACGATCAGACCGTGGAGGAGATGCGCGAGTCGCGCGGGACGCTGACCGAGGCAGGCCGCCCGTCGCCCCATCGCGATCGCTCGGTCGAGGAGAACCTCGAGCTGTTCCGCCGCATGCGCGCCGGCGAGTTTCCCGATGGCAGCAAGACGCTGCGCGCGAAGATCGACATGACGAGCGGCAACATCAACCTGCGCGATCCCGTCATGTACCGGATCCGCAAGACGCCGCACCAGCGCACCGGCGACGCGTGGCGCATCTACCCGATGTACGACTGGGCGCACGGCCAGTCCGACTCCATCGAGGGCGTCACGCACTCGATCTGCACGCTCGAGTACGAGGACCACCGGCCGCTCTACGACTGGTACCTCGACGCGCTCGGCATCTTCCATCCGCAGCAGATCGAGTTCGCGCGCCTGAACCTCAGTCACACCGTGATGTCGAAGCGGAAGCTGCTCCAGCTGGTGGAAGGCGGCTTCGTGAGCGGCTGGGACGATCCACGCATGCCGACGCTGGCCGGCCTGCGCCGCCGCGGCTACACGCCCGAGAGCATCCGCGACTTCTGCGAGCGCATCGGCGTGGCCAAGGCCGACAACGTGGTCGAGCTGGCGCTGCTCGAGCACTGCATCCGCGAGGACCTCAACACACGCGCCCAGCGCCGCATGGCCGTCCTGCGCCCGCTGAAGCTGGTCATCACGAATTATCCCGAAGGCAAGGTCGAGCAGCTGGACGCCGTCAACAATCCAGAGGATCCCTCCGCCGGCACGCGCAAGGTGCCGTTCGGCCGCGAGCTGTGGATCGAGCAGGACGACTTCAAAGAAGTGGCGCCCAAGAAGTATTTCCGCCTCACGCTCGGCGCCGAGGTTCGCCTCCGCTACGGCTACATCGTCAAGTGCACCGATTTCTCGGTCGGGCCGGACGGCCGCGTCACCGAGGTGCGCTGCACCTACGATCCCGCCACCGTCGGCGGCGACAGCGGCGGCCGCACCGTCAAGGGCACCATCCACTGGGTGTCGGCCGCCCACGCCGTCGAATCGGAGGTGCGCCTGTACGAGACGCTCTTCGCCACGCCCAAGCCCGACGACGAAGAGGACTTCAAGGCGGCGCTGAACCCGAACTCGCTGAGCGTGCTGCGCGGCGCGCGCCTGGAGCCGTCGTTGAAAGACGCCGCGCCGGGCTCCCGCTTCCAGTTCGAGCGGAACGGCTACTTCTGCGTGGACCCGCGCGACTCCGCTCCGGGGCGCCTGGTGTTCAACCGGACGGTGGGGCTGCGCGACACCTGGGCGAAGATCGAGAGGGCGGGTTAGCGCATCGCTTCTTGACGAGGCGCCTTCCGTTGTCTACGGTACCGGCGTGTACGCTGCACATTTCGGGCTGACCGAGCGGCCGTTTTCCCTCGCGCCCGACCCGCGCTACCTCTTCTTGAGCGAGGGGCACCGGGAGGCGCTCGCCCACCTGGTGTACGGGCTCCAGGGCGGGGGCTTCGTCCAGCTGACGGGTGAGGTCGGGACCGGCAAGACGACCGTGTGCCGCGCGCTGCTCGACCAGCTCCCGCCCGAGGTCGACGTGGCGATGATCTTCACGCCGCGGTTGACGGCGGTCGAGCTGCTGTCGTCCGTCTGCGACGAGCTGCGCGTGCCCTACCCGGCCGGCACGACGAGCCTCAAGGTCCTCGTCGACGCGCTGTCGCGGGCGCTGCTCGACGCGCACGCGCGCGGGCGGCGTACCGTCGTCATCATCGACGAGGCGCAGAACCTCAGTATGGAAGTGCTCGAGGAGCTGCGCCTGCTGACGAACATCGAGACGACGCGCGACAAGCTGCTGCAGGTCATCCTGATCGGGCAGCCCGAGCTGGTGAACCTGATGGAGCGGCCCGCGCTGCGCCAGCTGGCGCAGCGGATCACGGCGCGGTACCACCTGCGGCCGTTCAGCTACACGGAGACGCGCGCCTACGTGCGTCATCGCCTGCAGGTAGCCGGACGGCGCGAGATGATCTTCACCTCGCCCGCTCTGAGCGTGATCCACCGCCGCTCCGGCGGCGTGGCGCGGGTGATCAACAACGTCTGCGATCGCGCGCTGCTGGGCGCCTTCGGGCGGAGCAGGCGGCGCGTGACGGCGACCACGGCCCGGCGCGCGGCGGTGGAGGTGTCCGGCGTCAGCCGCCTGCGCCGCTGGCTGCAGCCGGCGGTGGCGGCCGTCCTGCTCGCGGCCATCGTGTTCAGTGCGAGCACGCTCGGCCGCAGTCGCCTGGAGTACGTGGCGACGTGGTGGGGGCAGCGCGTCCTTCCGGCGGGCGTGGCGCCGAGCAACGCCGCGGTGGCCGTCACGCCGGCGCCGCTGGCCGCGGTCGGCGCGCCGCAGCGCCCGAGCCTGGCGCGGCTGCTCGACGGGACGACCGTCGATCGCGACGCCGCGCTGGCGAGCCTGTTCGCGCGGTGGGGCGTCGAGTTCCAGCCGCGGCCGGGCGAGAACGCCTGCGAAATCGCGCGCCGATCAGGACTGCGCTGCCTCGTGAGAACCGGAACGTGGAACGTGATCCGGCGTCTGGACGTACCGGCGATGCTGACGCTGATGACGCCGACGGGTGAACGCCATTACGCGACCGTCACGGCCCTCGGTGCCGACACGGTCACGCTCGATCTGGCGCCGCGCCCCGTGACGCTGCTGTTGAACGACGTCGAGCGCTTCTGGGACGGCGCGTTCGTGGCGCTCTGGCGCACGCCCGACCTCGCGGCGACGCTGCTGAAGCCGGGAGACGATCTCCGACAGCGCGTCGTCGCGTTCCAGCGCGCGAACGGCCTGCGGGCGGACGGCGTGGTCGGCGAGGAGACGCTCTTGCGGCTGGCGGCGACGACGCCCGGCTCTCGCCCGTCGCTCTCGAGGGCGACGCCCTAGCCGTGTCGTACATCCTCGACGCGCTCAAGAAGGCGGCCGAGCAGCGCAGTGGTCCTCCGCCGGAGGTGCGGCGGCTGCTGTCGGCGGCGCCGGTGGCCGCGGTCTCGGCCTCGCGTTACGTCACGATCGGCGTCGCCGCGGCCGGCGCCATCGCGCTCGCCGCCGTCGTCTGGATGTGGGCTCCCGCACACGACGTGCCGGCGCCGCTGAGCCACGACGTTCCGGCATCCACCGTGAAGCCCGTCGCGTCGCTCATCGCGGCCCCGACACCCGGTGAGCGGCAGCAGGAGCGGCCACGCGTCGCGGCCGACGACAGGCCGCGTGTTCCGCTGACGGCGATCGATTCGCGGCGCGACGCGGCGCGACCGCCGGCCGACGACGGGCGTGGCGGCGCGGCGCAAGCGCGCGTCGCCGAGACCGGGCCGGCTCAGACGACGCCGCTCGGCGCCGTCGTGCCTGCGCCGGCTCCGCCGGTCGTCGCCGTACTGCCTTCGACGCCGGCCCCCGCGGCGCTGCGCACCGACGTCGCCAAGCTGAAGGTCGAGGTGATCGTGTACTCCGAGCAGCGCCCGCTGCGCTGGGCCTTCATCAACGGGCGGAAATACGTCGAGGGTGACGCGATCGGCGACGGCGCGCATATCGAGGAGATCCAGGCGAACGGCGTCGTGCTCGTCGAAGACGGTCGCCGCGTCACCGTCCGTCCCTGACGCTCTCGGTCCGCCGCTCGAAGATCAGCGCCTGCTCGCACGCCCCGAACGCGCCGTCGAGATCCGAGAGTGTCCCGCGCGCCACGCCGGTTCCCTGGTCGCCCACGCGCGTCTCGGCGGCCAATAAAATCCACGGCGCCCGCGGCTGGCGCCAGACCACCACCGTCAGGTCGGCATTCACGAAGGTCACCTCTCTGAGGTTGACGACGGCGGAGGTGCCGCTGCAGAGATCGGCAGCGGAGACGGTGTGGACCAGCGCGGAGTTCGTCTCGCCGGGGACGAGCGGGCGCTCGAGGTTGAACCAGCACGCGGCGGGACCGGGCTTCAGGAGGTCACCCTCGACGGTACGCGTATCAACGCCGGTGAAGAACGGGCTCCAGCCCTTCACGTGCGGCGGGAGCGGACGGCCGGCGTCGGGGCCGAGGCGAGGCGGGGTGCGATCGACGGGCGCCGCGGCGACCGACGGGTCGGCCTTCAGATAGACGGCGGTACAGCGGGCGACGGGCTTGCCGCCCTGGACGAGCGATGCTTCCACCGTGCGCGCCTTGCGGCCTTCGCGCAGCACGGTGACACTCGGCGTGAGACGCTCGCGCGTGACCGGACGCCAGAGATCGAACGACAGACGCGCCAGCATCATGCCCGGGGCGGGAGCGTCGCGCTCGAGCGCGCGCACCATCAAGCCGCCGTAGGCGCTGGCCTGCAGCAGATCCTTGGACCACGGGCCCACGGCCCACTCGGTGGGCTGGAACGAATCACCGTCGGGAACGAACATACACTGATCGGTCATGGCGAGACAGTCTGACCGATTGCGGCGGCGCGCGCCACGTGTTACTCACACGTGCGCCATCAAGGAGGACGCTATGACCATCGCCCGCCTCACCCGTCGCCACTTCTTGAAGACTTCCGCCGCCGGCGTTCTCACCGCGGCCGGCGCCGCCCCCGCCCTCGCACAGGGCACACGGCTGCACTTCCTGCAGTGGTCGCACTTCATCCCGGCGGCGGACCAGGTGTTCGAGGAGCAGGCGAAGGAGTTCGGCAAGCAGGCGGGCGTGGAGATCGCGATCGAGCGCATCAACCAGAACGACATCCAGGCGCGCCTGACGGCGGCCATCCAGAGCGGCAGCGGCGCCGACATCGTCATCGTCGCCAACAACCACGCGCTGCTCTACGAGAACTCGCTGGTGGACGTCACCGACGTGGCCGAGGAGATCGGCCGCAAGCAAGGCGGCTGGCACGACTACGCGAAGGCGAACGGCGTGACGAGCGGCGGGCGCTGGGTGGCGGTGCCGCAGTTCATCATCTCGTGGGCGGTGACCTATCGCGAGGACTGGTTCAAGGAGGCCGGCTTCGAGTATCCGAAGACGTGGGACGACTTCCGCAAGGTCGGCCGCGCCATGAAGGCCAAGGGCAAGCCCTTCGGCCAGGCCTTCGGGCACTCGATCAACGATCCGAACAACTGGTGCTACCCGCTGGTGTGGATGTGGGGCGGGATGGAGGTGCAGAAAGACGGGAAGACGGTCGCGCTCGAGAGCAAGAACACGGTGGAGGCGGTGAAGTTCAACAACGTCCTCTGGAAGGACGTCTTCGACGAGGGCGGCCTGGCGTGGGACGACTCCACCAACAACCGCGCGTTCCTGTCGTCCGAGATCTCGCTGACCGGCAACGCGCCCTCCATCTACGTCGCCGCGCGGCAGAAGTTCCCCGACGTCTACAAGGGGACGAACCACGGCCACTTCCCGCCCGGCCCCGCGGGTCGGTTCTACTGGCTGCCCGCGTGGAACTCCGTCGTGATGAAGTATTCGAAGAACCAGAAGGTCGCGAAGGACTTCATCCGCTTCTATATGGACCGCGCGCGCTTCGATCGGTACTTCGAGACGATGGACACGTTCGGCATCCCGGGCACGAAGGCCTACAGCGACCACCCGCTGTGGCGTAAAGATCCGAAGACCGCGGTGTTCCCCGAGACGCTACCGAACGCGCGGCAGGTGGGCTACGCGGGGCCGGCGGGGCGCAAGGCGACCGAAGCGCTGAGCAAGTACGTCATCGTCGACATGTTCGCGAAGGCGATCCAGGGCATGAGCCCGGAGGACGCCGTGAAGTGGGCGGCGGGTGAGCTGAAGAAGATCTACGCGGCGTAACTACCGGCGGCGCAGGCGCTTGACACTGACGACGATCATCAGCGCCATGAACGCCCAGGCGAGCGCGGCGCCGATCCCGAACGCCGTGCGGCCGAGCGCTTCGTTCACGGCGCCGCTGATGAACGGTCCGCTGCCCGTGAAGTGGCGCGAGCCTCCGCCGAAGGCGACCCACGACGCAATCGACGCCAGCATCGCGACGATGCCGAGGCCGAGCAGGTACTGGACGAGGCGGACGGCGAATGGCGTGCCGGGGAGCAGGTCGCCGTCGGGCGTGACGCCGCCGGCGATCCCGTAGCCGACGATGATCGCGAGCCCCGCCAGCACGAAGGCCAGCCCCCCGCAGACGAGGACCCACGGTGGCGTGCCGTCGGACATTCGTCCCTCGCCCGCGCCGAGCGCCAGCAGCATGACGAGCGTCCCCATCGCGCCGCACAGCAGGCCGATGACGATGGCGCCGCCCGGCGAGAGCTGGTTGCGATCGGCCACGCGCCAGCGATAGCGCGCCGGCGCCGCCCGTGTCGAGAAATGGCGGTGTAGACTGCGGGGCCTATGGCGACGCGCGACGACTACGTGAAGCAGCCGATCGAGGCGCGCGCTCGCCGGCCGTCCGTGATCGAGACGACGGTCGTCGGCTCCTACCCGCAGCCCGACTGGCTCGTGGACAAGACGCGCTATCGCCAGACCGTGGTGCCGCGCATCCGCATGCCCGAGCTCTGGCGCGTGCCGGCGGCCCACCTGGACGAGGCGCAGGACGACGCCGTCCGACTCGCCGTCGGCGACATGGTAGCGGCCGGCGTGGACGTCGTGACGGACGGCGAGCAGCGGCGCGAGTCGTACTTCAACCAGTTCGCCAACGGGTTGTCGGGCATCGATCTCGAGCGCCCGGGGGAAGCGATCAACCGGCTCGGCAAGCGCCAGGCCGTGCCGCGCGTGACCGGGCCCATCGAGCGCGAGCGTCCGGTGTTCCTGCGCGACGCGCAGTTTCTGCGAGTGCTCACCGCCCGGCGCATCAAGCTCGCGGTGCCCGGGCCGTTCACGCTCGCGGCGCTGGCGCAGGACGAGCACTATCGCGATCCCGAACGGCTCGCGATGGCCTACGCGAGGGCGGTGAACGAGGAGCTGCGCGAGCTCGAGCCGGTGCTCGACTGGATCCAGCTCGACGAGCCATACCTCGAGGCGCGCGCCGATCACGCCAAGGCCTACGCGCTGCCGGCGATCGACCGCGCGCTGGCCGGGCTGCGCAAGCCGACGTGCATTCACGTCTGCTTCGGCTACGCGTTCTCGCACGCGCTCGCCGGCACCTCGAAGTCCGGCGGCTACCGGTTCGCGCTCGAGCTCGAGCGCTCGGCCGCCACGCACCTGTCGCTGGAAGCGGCTCAGCCGGGCCTTGACCTCAGCGCGCTCGCCGCGATCCGTGGCAAGACCGTGGTGCTCGGCATCCTCGACCTCGGCGCTCCGACGCAGGAGTCGGCCGACGTGGTCGCCGCGCGCCTCCGCGAGGCGCTCCGCCACGTGCCGGCCGAGCGGCTCGTCGCCGCGCCAGACTGCGGGATGAAGTATCTCGAGCGGTCGGATGCGCGCGCCCGCCTGCGCGCTCTCGTCGAGGGCGCGCGCCGCGTGTAGAGTGCGGCCATGAGATCCCTGCCCGCGCTCATCGTCTGCGTGCTCCTGGCCGGCTGCGCGACGTCGGGAGGCGTCGCGACCCTCGCCGACGGCCGCACCGGCAGCTTTCCGATCCTGACGCGCACGTTCCCGACGGCCACGGGCGCGGTCGAACAGCCCGGCACGGTGACGGGCGATCTCTCAGTGCCCGGCGGCAGCGACCGCGTGCCGGCGGTGATCGTGCTGCACTCGTGCTCCGGCGTCACGCCCAACGTCACCGAATGGGCGCGCGCGCTGAACCGGATGGGCTACGTCGCGCTGGTGCTCGACAGCTTCACCGGGCGCGGCGTCAACGAGGTCTGCACGGGGCACACGCCCGTGAGCGTCGGCAGCCGCCTCGCCGATGTCTTCCGCGCGCAGGAGCTGCTCGTCACGCATCCACGTATCGACCCGGGGCGCATCGGCGTCCTCGGCTTTTCGCACGGCGGCTGGGTGACGCTGTGGGCGAGCCAGGCGTGGTACCAGCGACGCTTCATGCGCGGCACGCTCCCGCCGCCCGCCGCTTACGCGGCGTTCTATCCAGCGGGTTGCAACGCCCGGCTGATCAACGAGGCCGACATGGCCGGCGGACCCGTGCGGATCTTCCACGGCACCGCCGACGACTGGACGACCATTGATCATTGCCGCGAGTGGGTCGCGCGCCGGCGCGCGGCGGGCAAGGACGTCTCGCTCGTGGAATACGAAGGCGCGCGGCACGCCTTCGACGTCCCGTTCTTCGCGCGCCCGCAGCGTTTCGCGGAGGTCGTGAACTCTTCGGGGTGCGCGATGTTCCAGCAGGAGGACGGCACGTTCACCGACGCGGGGGGCAAGCGATTCAGCGGCGCCGCGCCGTGCATGACGCGCGGCGCGTCGATGGGCTACGACGCGCGCGCCCATCAGCAGTCGGTCGCCGACCTCAGGGCGTTCTTCGAGCAGGCGTTCTCACGCCGCTGAGCGGCGCTGAAAAAAACTGCCGCGCGCCGTTTCGGGCGCGCGGCAGGGAATCCGCGATCGGTGTGACGGCTACTGCTTGATCAGCGTGTTGGTCGTAACTCCGGACGGCGTCGTGTTGATGGGCGGCACGGTGTTGATGGTCGGCAGCGTGCCGATCTTGGGAAACGTGTTGGTCGTCGGCAGCGTGCCGCCGGTACCCGACGTGTCCGTCTTGACCGCCATCCCGCCCAGCGTCGGAGTGGGCGTATCGGCCGTGGTCGGG